>Ga0207693_10000376_pt1 | contig 40913 bp, 42 predicted proteins | sample LARL81metaG_FD_184347 | JGI IMG/M metagenome (GOLD analysis project Ga0207693, IMG submission 184347) | Corn, switchgrass and miscanthus rhizosphere microbial communities from Kellogg Biological Station, Michigan, USA - LAR L8-1 metaG... | ecosystem: Host-associated > Plants > Roots >... | reverse complement strand
GGTCCGCACGGCAAGGTGGCGGTCTCCAACGCGCATGGCACCGTGACCGGTGCGGCCGGTGGTGTGTTGCTGCGTCCGTTCGCCCGGCTGATCTCCAAGGCCGGCGACAGCGTCACCACCTACGGCGAACCCTGGAACATGAACTAACCCCGCACAAGAGCGAGGGGTTCCCCTGCCTGGCCATCTCCCTAGCCGCCAGGCAGGGGAATCCTGTGTTATGGCGCTCACGCAGTCAATTGCGGTGTCGTCGACACGTCCAAATAGCGTGCGGTGAAGGCGATCCCACATTCTGGCCCCCAGCGCAGTCGCCTCAACAGGTGTGCCGTTCTCCGGATTTTAACTCCCCTTTCAGCATTCCTCGGTGCACCTTCAGGCGCGCAGGCGGAGTTCGGATTTAAGCTGTCGCTTTTGGTGCTGTTCAGGGTGGGCCGAAATCTTCAGAATGGCCAAACCGCCAAAGCGTGTGCTTCACCTCATCCAAATTTGTCGTGCCATGGCTTTGTGGGACGACGACTAACCACACTGATAATGAGAAAATGGTAAGGTAGTGCGAGAGTCGGTCATCAGCCCCAAATACATCTGAATGCACCTCATTCCGTGGATCATTCGGATCGTGGGTACGGCGCAGACCACAGAGCGTCGGCTACCGCCCGGGTAGCCTTGGCACTCACCGCTGGCGCTTTGATTCATCTAAGATGCGCCTGCAGGTTAGCGGTGGACGAATGGCTCGATACCTGATCAGCAGTCATCGGTCGGCTGAGTTGGGCCAACACCAACAACAGAAGGCCAGGTGGCCGACTCGCCGACCACGTTCGTGATACGCTCCCTGTCTTCGACAGGACCACAACGGTTTTGACCGATGCCGGACGGATGAATAGCTTATCGAACGGCCGCCAGCCGCGGGGTATACCGATGTCATCGAGCAGGTCGTCTGGGCGGAATACTCGATCGACTGAACCCGCCGCCTGGCGGCGCACAACGACTCAACCGCAGTCGAGTCGTAAGCCGCTATCGCACAAGACTACCGACACAGCCTCGGCCATAATAGTTTTCGGATCTGTCACGACGACGAAAGCAACTCGGCCGCCAAGTCGACGGCAGAGCTCTGCAAACCCGTATGTGTCTTCATGTCCGGCCGACGCTCAGCTTGAGAGCGTGCAGCCAGATCCCGACGGTGGCTCTGGCCGCCGCAGCCGTCGGCCGGCACGGCACCTCACTCCAGGTTGGCCAACAATGTGTTCAGCGACTGCGTTTCAGTTGCCGGATCGGGCTTGCTGGCCCGCAGGGCCGTGAGGACGTCGTCAATCTGACCGTCGAGGATTGTCCAGGTTGTCGGGTCAATTGGTTGCAGGCTGGATTGGTCGTCATCCCATACGGTTTCGAGATCCTTGATTCGGGCCGTCGCGCCGGCCTGATCATCGGCTTGCACTTTGGCCAGCGTGTCCTGGGTGATGGTGCGGAATTTGGTCACCTCAGCCGGCGGGAACTTGGCGGTCGCCTGTCCCGGCGCCAGTGCCACCGACGTGGAAGTCGATGTACCTTCCTCGTCGCTGGCGTTGGCCGGTGCGGCGTGAGGTTGGCCTGCGGCCCATATCATCAGGGCACCGACCGCGCCGGCCACCGCGGTGTAGTACCCGAGCATGATCCGCTCACGCACCGGACGGGCGGCGACGGCTGAGCTGTTGTCGTCGGACCGTTCGATGACGTCGGCGCGGCTGAGCGTGAGATAGACGACGGCGGCAAGGATTGTTGCGAGGAAGATCACGCTGGTGATCCCATAACCTAGACCCAGCCCATGTTGCTCGGACGGCGATGCGAACCAGTCACCGAGGTTCGCACCCAACGGGCGGGTGAGGATGTAGGCCAACCAGAAGGACAGCACTGCGTTGGCACCGAATCGCCAGCCTACGACAATGGCGAGGATCAGGCCGGCGGGCAGGAGAACCGATGTGCCTGGGCCCCAACCGGTTAGCACGATCGTCCAGTCACCGACGGCGGTGCCAAGCGCGAAGGTCACCAGAACCGCCAGCCAGTAGAACAACTCTCGTGGCGTGGTGACGATGCTGTGTATCGACAGTGTGTGCTCGCGCGCGTACCAGACCCCGAAGACGATGGCCAGCAGGACGGCGAAGACGGTGGTGCTGAGCGCGAGGGGAACGGCCAGACTGTCGGTGAGGATGTCGGTGTACAACGTGCCTGCCACGCTGAGCACGACGACCGTGAGCCAATAAACGATCGGCACGTATCGATTGAGCCGCAGTTGGACTGCCAATACCAGGCCGAGCACGATCGTGAAGATGATGGCGGTCGCGTGAAGGCCGGTGCCCAGACCGACGTTGATCCAGTCGGCGAAGCTCTCTCCGACGGTGGTGCACAGGATCTTGATGATCCAAAACCACACCGTGACTTCGGGAACCTTGCTCAGCATGGTGCGCTGGGGTCGAGCAATTGCGGGTCTGGCTGTACTGGTCACAAGGCGCGAACGTAGAGGGACACCGCTGAATACACGCTGAAGCCCAAGGTGGTTAGCGCAACGTCAGCCAGGCCAAGCTGGCGAGTCCGGCCACCACGCAATAGATCGCGAAGGGCGTCAGCGTTCGACTTTCGAAGTACTTGGTGAGAAAGCGCACGGCTAAATAAGCCGCGACAAACGACGCGAGGCTGCCCGCGAGGACTTGGCCGCCAATACCATCGCCCAACGGGCCGAAGAGATCCGGAATCTTGAGGACGCCTGCGGCAAGGATCACCGGTGTCGCCAACAAGAACGAGAATCGGGCGGCGTCCTCGTGCGACAGCCCTCGGAGGAGGCCGGCGACCATCGTGACTCCCGAGCGGCTGATGCCGGGAAGTAGGGCAAAGATCTGTGCGGACCCGATCAGGACGCCACGGTGCATAGGAAGCTGGGCGATCCGAAGGTCACTGTCGGTCAGACCGGTTGATGAACCGCCTGGCACGGCCAAAGCCTTGGGCTGCTTGGCGACCCGGCGTCGCAGACGTTCCCCGGTATAGAGAACGAATCCGTTGACTGTCAGAAATACGGAGGCAGGAATCGGCCGCCCCAGCGTCGCGCGGAACAGGTGTTCCAGTGCCAGCCCCGAGATACCTACCGGGATTGTCGCCAAGACGATGAGCCAGCCGAGTCGCTGCGGTGGTGTGGCAACGCGTCGGTCACGCACTGAGGTGATCAGTCCGCGGATGATGGCGATCCAATCGCGCCAAAAGAAGAGAAGCAGAGCAAGAGCGGTCGCGACGTGCAGACCGACGATGAAGGCCAGGTAAGGCGATTCAGGTGTGGAGACGTTGAGGTCCTCTGCCCACGCTCCTCCCACGACCGCCGGTATCAAAACCGAGTGGCCAAGACTGGACACCGGAAATAGTTCGGTGACGCCTTGCAAGGCGCCGATAACGAGGGCTTCGGCATAGCTGAGATGATTCAGGGCGCGCTACCTTTCTGAAATCGCAGCATCTGGTCGACCTTTGATGCCGTCAGGAACCAGATCAACCCAACGACGCCAATGCCAATCAACATCGATGCTGCGGTCGCTCCAATTGCGAGACCGCCGGTCGTGCCATCTTGACTCAGGAGGTCACCCAGGGATGCCCCCAACGATTGTGTGAGAACAAGGACAACCCAGAACGCAGTCGTCGCATGCAGATTCAGTCCGTAAAAGAGCGCGCCCATCCCGCAGATGGCGGCAGCGGCAATCAGGGCCGCCCCAAGATAGCCTGTGCCGAATCGCCCTACGAGAAGCCTGCTGAGAACCGTACCGAGCGCGAACATTCCGATAATCGCCACCCAGTAGAAACTCTCACGAGGAACTGTGACGACGCTGTCAATGGATACTGTTTGCTCGACGGCGTACCAGACCGCGAACACCGCCAGCACCACGACGGTGAACATCGCTGCCAACACCGGCAACGGAATCCCGAAACCGGTCGTCAGGTTCGCGGTGAACAGAGTTCCGACGGTACTGGCGAGCACCACTGCCAACCAGTACACAGCCGGCACATAGCGATTCAGCGTGAACTGAGCCGTCAGCGCGAGGACTAGCGTCCCAGCAATCAACCACGTCGCCTGGGCGACTCCAACATGCCAGTCGGTGTTCAGGGCGTCCGCGACGGTCTCGCCCATACCGCTCACAAGGATCGTGATGATCCAGAAGTACGCGGTAACTTCCGGGACCTTTCCCACGCGTTCACGGCTTGTCGGCATGGGAGAAGCGTCGCCGAGTCATCCTGAAAAATCGCTGAAACGGTCGTGGATGCGAATGCGCGAAGAACCTTTAAAGGATTCACCTTTGCTCTGCCAGATCCTCCTGCCCTGCCAGAACCTCCGCCGTCGGTTGCGACTTGTTGCTGTGATTCTGCTGTGCGACGATGAGTCGGCATCGAGCATGCTCTGGCGACCACCGCATGGCGGGAGATCTCATGGTCCAGCTTTACGTGGAGCGGACGATCGCCTCATCACCGCAACGCGTCTTCGACTGGCTGGTCGACCCGGCCAACTTGACCGCTGCTCCCCTGGTTCTCAGGGCGAGCTGGGCCAAGGGCTCGTCGGATCATCCCGGCGTCGGCGCACTGCGGGAAGGGATCGCGGTCGGCATGTGGTTTCGCGAGCAGATCACGGCCTACGACGCACCGAGAAGCTTCTCCTACCGGATCGTTCGCTCCTTCCCGGCCAACGACCACGAGGGCGGCACATTGACGTTCACCCCGTCCGGCGACGGTACGCACGTCGGCTGGGCGAATTCCTACACTCATCCGGCTCGCGCAGGGGGAAAGGTGATGGAGGCCGTCACCTCCCGTCTGTTCCCGTGGAACTTCCGCGCGATCCTGGCTGGCTGCGCGAAGGCTCTCGAGAGCTAGTGGTGTCAGTTGAGGTGTTCAGCGTCCTTTCAGTGCCCAACTGGCATCTTGAGCTGACAAACCAGCCGAGACCGACCGGCGCACCACATACCCACGCCAGTCCATCGCTCACCGTTGACACCGATTGCCCTGGACTGCCCTAGCGCTCGGGCAGGTGCGCCGGTCCTCCAACATGACTGCATCAGTAGGGATAGGTGACGCCGGTCAGCTCCTCTGAAACCTTCCACAACTTGAGCTGCAGCCCCTCGTCATGCGACTGCCAGGACGAGTGCACGACCTTCGGGTAACCGCGCTGCTCAGCGGGACCACTGGGCCCGAAGTACTGACCGCCGCGCACGGTGGGGTCGGTCGCAGCGCGCAGTGTGGGCAGGGCGCCCATCTTCGGACCTTGGGACGCCACCGGAGCGAGCAACTTCGACACGATGCGGATCCAGCCGGGCGAGCTGCGAAACAGCCCGGTTCGCGAGTTGCCAGGATGGGCGGCAACGGCGATGGTGCTCGCGCCGTGGGTCGAAAGCCTGCGCTGAAGCTCGTAGGTGAACAGCAGATTGGCCAGCTTCGACCGGCCGTACGCGGCAACTCGGTCGAAGGGCCGCTGCACATCGTCGAAGTTGGTCGAGGCTCGTACGCGATGAGCGAGGCTGCTGATCGTGACCACCCGAGAGCCGTGAACCGGCAACATGCTTTCGAGAAGCAGGCCGGTGAGCGCGAAGTGGCCGAGATGATTTGTGCCGAAGTGAAACTCGACACCGTCAGGGGTGACATCCTCCGGGGTGAACATCACGCCGGCATTGTTGATCAGCAGGTCGATGCGAGGATTGGCCGCCTTCAGCTCTTCCGCTGCTGTGCGCACCGATGCCAGCGACGACAGGTCCAGCCGCTCTACCGTGACGTGTGCGCGCGGATTTGCGGCAGTGATACGCCTGGCGGCGTCGCGACCCTTGTCGAGGTCGCGGACCGCCACGACGACTCGCGCCCCCCTGTCGGCAAGGACGGCCGCGGCCTCGAAGCCGATGCCGGTGTTCGCACCGATGATGACGGCGACGCGTCCCGTCTGGTCCGGCACATCGGCGGCGGTCCACCTCATACGACCACCATCTGCATTCGTGCCCTCCTCGCATAGAGCCGCCCGTCAGTCGTGCGGCGGCCCGCCTACCACCACGCCTGCTGCCTGTTCAATCGGCTTGATCGCCGCGGTGAAGTCCGACTCCGGGCCGAGTTCGTCGACCACGACCTCCCACAGGTGTGCGACCGCCTCGGCGACTTCCATCGACACACTAAGGGTTTTCGCTTCGTCGAGGTACAGCCGGACGTCCTTGACCATCAATCCCGTCGCGAAGCCGTAGTCGAAGGTGCGCGGCAGAATCGACCGCGGGAACTTGTCGCGGCTGGCGTGGGTCGCGCCCGAGCCGGCATTGAGGACTTCGATCATCACCGCTGCGTCCAGACCGGCCTTGACGCCCATGGCGACCGCCTCGCACGTCGCGATCAGGCCGGTCGCGGCAAGGAGGTTGTTGACGAGTTTCATCGTCTGGGCCGAGCCCGGCTTGTCGCCCAAATAGAAGGGCCGGCCGATGGTTTCGTACACCGGCATCAGCAGCTCGAACTCTGCGCGAGGTGCGGACACCATGACGGCGAGCGTGCCCTTCTCGGCACCACCGACCCCGCCGCTGACCGGGCTGTCGATGGCGACGATTCCCCGCGCGGCAAGCAGATCGTGAACCTCGATCGCGGTCCGTCGACCGACGGTGGAGAAGTCGACGAAGCGCCTGACACGCGAGCCGTCGGCAACGTCAGACGCGACATCACGGGACGCCTGAAGCGACGGCAGACTGGCCATCACGGTTTCGGCGCGCTCGGCGACTTCTTTGACCGACGAGGCGGGTTGCGCTCCGACGAGCCTGCCCACCATCTCGGCACGGGTGTCGAACGCGACGACATCATGCCCGGCCTCGACCAACCGGCGCACGATCGGAAAACCCATGTTGCCCAGGCCGATAAACCCGATATCCATCACTAGCCCTGATCGAGTTCGGCGAAGGTCTGGCGAGCGATGCGGAAGCTGTCGACGGCGGCGGGAACGCCGGCGTAGACGGCCACCTGCATGAACACTTCACGGATCTCTTCGCGTGTCACGCCGTTGGTCAGCGCACCCCTGATATGTGTGCGTAGCTCCTGCGGCCTGTTGAGCACCGAGATCATGGCCAGGTTGAGCATGCTGCGAGTCTTGAGGGGCAACTCCTCACGGCCCCATACCGCACCCCAGCAGTACTCAGTCACCAGATCCTGGAACGGCTTGTTGAAGTCGTCCGCATCTGCGGTCGCTGCATCGACATACCATTGGCCGAGCACGGCGGCCCGGATTTCGCGTCCCTTGTCATAAGTGTTCTGATCCAACGTGATTCCCTCTTCTCAGCCGCGCTATACCCTTGCCTTGAACTCACAGCTGCACCACGACGGTCTTGGTGGCGGTGAAGGTGTCGAGCGCTTCGGATCCCTTTTCCCTGCCGTAGCCGGATTTCTTGAAACCCCCGAAAGGCAGCTCGACTCCGCCGCCCGCCCCGTATGTGTTGACGTAGACCTGGCCAGCGTCGATTTCCGCGGCGAGGCGGTGAGCGCGGGACAGGTCAGACGTCCACAACGCGCCGAGCAGCCCGTACGGTGTGCCATTCGCCAGGCGGATCGCTTCCATGGGCCCTGACGCGCGCCGTCGAGAACGACGCGGGCACAAAGGTCGACCACGACGACCTCGCCGCGGCGTTGACCGCAATCGGCCGCGGAGCGATCAAGCGTTCCGTTGATCCAGACACCGTGCGCCTGCACCGCATCGTTCGGAACGAAATCGGCCGCTTTCCCGAATTCGCCGTCAGTGCAGAGACTCTCGGTTGGTCACGTCGACAACGGCAGGTCATGGAGCTGCTGCGCCGTCACCAGGACGCGGGCACCATCGAGGTGGACGATATCGAACTGGCCGCCGAGCACTTCCACGCGTTGGTGGAGGTGCTACCGGCCCGATTGGCCGACTTCGGCGTCTACCGCAGCCGTAAGCAGGAGAACCGCCACCTGCAACACGCTGTGAGGCTGTTCCTGAACGGCATACTGCCGCGTTGAGTCTCCAACTACATCCGGGTCAACGATGGACGACGTAGCTGAACGGCTCGCGCTCGACACCACGGTGTTCAACCAAGAGGCATGTCTGGCAAGCCGTTTCGTGTTCGTCGAAGGCGAGCGACCACAGATCGAGGCGTTCTGCGCCAAGCTTTCCGACAGGCTCGGTGTGGACCGCGACTACGCATCGGCTGTGGCACAACCACTTCCGTCGGATGTGCGTGAAGAGGTCGAGGTCACGTCCGAAATGGGCGATCTCAAAGCCTTCGGCGACTTCGACGGCCGGGGGCTGGTGATCCTTTCGGATACGCCGGTCAACTTCCATCCGTCGAACTAGACATCCAACGTCGTGATGGTCGACACGCTCGGCGACGCGGTGCGTTACGTCAATGTCGCGACGCAGACCATCGGCGTCTACCCGTACGAGCGCAAGGCGCAGTTGCGCGACCGCCTGGCGGCCAGGGGCACAGCGGTTGTGCCGCTTGGGAACCGCGAACGCACATGCCCTGGGTAGCCCGCACGATGCGATTTACCCCCTGCAGCGCCTCGTCCACTGGATGGCCGACGACGACATCGACCACTAGCCAGAGTTGGCCCCGAACCGCCTCAGGCAACCCAAATATCCAGGATCGACCTCACGGGTGACGCGATGAGGCATTGTTGACAGCGTGAATGTGGACGAGATCCTCCAAACGATCCCGCCGGTTGCCGTCTACCTCATCGTCGGTGGAGTCATCGGCCTCGAGAGCTTGGGCATTCCGCTTCCGGGGGAGATCGCGCTCGTCAGCGCCGCATTGCTGGCGTCTCGCCACACCCTCGACATCAATCCGTTTTTCGTAGGCGCGTCGGCGACGCTCGGGGCGATCATCGGCGACACGATCGGGTACTCGATCGGCCACCGATACGGCATGTCGCTGTTCGAACGGCTCGGGAAACGCTTCCCCAAACATTTCGGCCCCGGGCACGTCGCACTCGCCAAACAGCTCTTCCATCGTTGGGGCGTATGGGCCGTATTCTTCGGACGATTCATCGCGCTGTTGCGCATCCTCGCCGGGCCGCTCGCCGGGGCGCTGAAGATGCGCTACCCGCGCTTCCTCGCCGCGAATGCCAGCGGCGCGCTGTGTTGGGCCGGTGGCACCACCGCCGTCGTCTACTACCTCGGCTTGGCCGCCGAACGCTGGCTATCTCGGTTTTCATGGATCGCGCTGGTCGTCGCGGTCGTGGCCGGTATCGGCCTGACAATGCTGTTGCGGGAACGCACCGCTCAGGCGATCGCGCACCTGGAAGATCAACACGACTGGGATTCGCTGCGGCGGCACTAGGCCATCTGCTTGTGGTCAGGCAGTCCGCCGGTTGCCTCGAACACCACCCGCCTGCCGATCTCGACTGCGTGGTCGGCGAAGCGTTCGTAGAAGCGGCCAAGCAGCGCCACATCGACCGCGGAGGAGACGCTGTCCTGCCACTTGTGGTCGATCAGCAGTGTGAACAGGTGGCGATGCTCGGCGTCCACGGCATCGTCCTCATCGCGCAGCCGCCTGCCCTTCTCGGGATCGCGTGAGACCAGCACTTCCTGAGCCGTCCTCGCCAATTCAACTGCCCTGGAACCCATTTCGGAGAAACCAGCGCGGACGTCGTCAGGCAGGGCGCACTCGGGATGCCGCAACCGCGAGATGCTGGCGACGTGCACGGCCAGTGCGCCCATGCGCTCGATGTCGGCGCCGACGTGGATCGCGCTCAGGATTGTCCTGAGGTCGCTGGCGACCGGTTGCTGGGTGGCCAGCAGTTTGATCGCGGTGGCCTCGGTCCGCTTGCTCATCGCCGCAATGTGCTCATGATCGGCGATGACTTGCTCGGCCACCGCGAGGTCGGCTCCCAGCAACGCCTGCGTCGCGTGCTCCATCGCGTCGGCCGCCAGCCCGCACATCTCTCCAACCTGCGCGGACAGTGCGGATAACTCCGCGTAGTACGTCGTCCGCATCGGGGCCTCCTCAAGCTCTAGCAGTCAGCCCGGGTCGGGCACCCTAGGGTGCCCACAAATGAGGGCGGCTAATCAGGCGAGCCCACAAACTTGGCAACCTCGTCGGCGATCTGCCGAGCGTGCGTGACGTAGACGCCGTGTCCCGCCTCCGGCAGTTCGATCAGCCTTGCACGGGGTAGCAGCGCAGCAGTCTTGCGGCCGGTGATCTCGATCGGCGCGGACGCATCGGCGTCACCATGGATCAGCAGAGTTGGTGTGTCGAACGCCGGCAGCTCAGCACGGAAATCAGTTTCGGCGCCCATTCTCATCGTGTCGACGAGGGTCTTGACCGGTGTATCGACAATCTGCCTCGTGGTCCAGTCGGCCATCCCCGGCGACACGTTGGGGTGCACACCGAAATACGGCGAAGAGTTCTCCGCGCACCACTGCGGCACGTCCCGCCCGAGAAGCGCGAGAGCCGCGTCGAGATGCGCCGGTGCAACCCCGTCAGGGTTGTCGTCGACCTTGATCAGCAGCGGCAGGATCGGCGCCAGGAACACTGCCTGCCGGACCCGGCCGCTGCCGTGGCGAGTGACGTAGCGAACGATCTCACTGCATCCCATCGAATGTCCGACGAGAGTCACGTCTTTCAGGTCGAGATGCCCAATGAGCCGTGCCAGGTCGTCGGCGAGCAGGTCCATGCTCCAGCGGCCGCCATGTCTGTCGGAGCGGCCGTGGCCGCGCCTGTCGTACGTGACGCAGCGATAGCCCTTATCGCGCAGGCCCGCGACGACGTAATGCCACTGGTCCGAGTTGAGGGCCCACGAGTGTGCGAAGACGAGGCAAGGGCCGTCACCCTGATCGGTGAAGAACAGCTCGACGCGGTCCGCAGTCAACATCCTTGGCACGACTCGATATTGGCGGTGTGCGCGCCGGGTGTCGATTACCTCACAGGTAGTGACCTCAGTGACCTTGCTGAGGCCCGAACTGATTCCGGTTGTCATTGCGCGGGTTTTGATCATGCTGCTGCCACGTCGGAGTGGCGGTGACGGTCTGGGTTTGCGTCGCGACCGACGTCTGAACGGAGGTTTGCACCGTCGTCTGGACGTCCGTCTCGGTGTTGGTGACCGTGCTGGGGGCAACGGTGTCGGCGGGGGCAGGGGGGCACCGCCCGCGCCGCCAGACGAGTCGTGATTCTCATGATGGCCGCCGCCGCTGTTCGCCGCCGAGCTGGTCGTCGTGGTCGTCGTTGGTCGTGGTCGTGGTGGTCGGCGCCGTCGTGCCGTTCGAGCTACAGGCCACCGACAGCACGCCGACCGCCACGGCGGCGATGCCGACGGTCAAGGATGCTCGTTTGCGGAGTTGGGCAGTGGTAAACGACAACGGAATCTCGCTTTCCTCGCAAAGTGACGACGTGACAGCGAGATAAATACCTACCGGGAGGCAGGCGCCACCTAACAGAGCCGCGGGCGGGTCATTGCGTAGAGAGTCCGTTGACGTGCTCCTCGGCTTACGCCGCTGTTGGGTCGCTTCCTGCTTCAAGATCCACTGCCACAACTCGTTGCGGTCTTACACGGACTTCACCAGGACCACCACTGACGTGGTCCTGCCCACTTTCGCGGGAGGCGTTTAGTCTCTCCGCCCGCCCGGCGGCGAGAATGACTTTGGCGGCGTTGTGGTCACGGTCATGGATTGCCCGGCACTGTGGGCACGTCCATTCACGCACTCCCAGCGGGAGTTCGTCGAGCCGGTGACCGCAGGCCGAGCAGATCGTGCTGGAAGCCAGCCAGCGCGACACCGAATGCAGTGTGCGCCCGTAGAGATTGGCTTTATCAAAGATGATTCGGACGAACTGCCCCCAGCCCGCGTCGCTGATGGCCTGTGCGAGCCGGCGGTTGGCGACCATCCCCACGATATTGAGGTCCTCGACGTGGATCACTTGGTTCTCGCGAACCAACGCCGAAGCCTGCTTGTGGTGATAATCCCGCCGGGCCCGCGCTACACGACTGTGCGTGATAGCAACCTTGCGCCGCGACTTATTTCTGTTGGCTGATCCTTTCTGCCGGCGGGACTTCTCCCGCTCGAGTCGCCGCAGCTTGCGTAGCTTGCGGCCCAAATGCCTTGGATTAGCGATGTCGGTACGCTGACCGTCGCTGTCGGCCACCGTCGCCAGCCGCGCGATACCCACGTCGACTCCGGCCTCACGATCAACAATCGCTAATGGGCAGGTTGCGATGCTGACAACAAAACTCGCATAGAAGTGCCCGTCGGGTTCGCGGACGATTGTGACACTCGACGGCTCATTGGGCAGCTCACGCGACCAACGCACCCGCACCTCGCCAACCTTCGCGACGAACAGCCCGCCATTAGCTCGCAGGCTGAACCCGTTGCGGGTGAGCCGAAACGACTGCCGGTTATCCTTCTTCGATTTCATTCGTGGACGGCCGACCCGACCACCACGGCGCTTACCAGAAGCCGAGTTGAAGAAGTTGCGCCAGGCCTGACGTGAGTCATTGACCGACTGCACCAACGCCACGCTGGGCACCTGACAAAGCCAGCGCCGCTCGGTCGTCTTCTTGGCCTGGGTGATGACACGGCGCTGAATCTCGCTGTCCGACAGCTTAACCCCGGCCCGAAATGCCTCATCGCGCAAGCGCAGCGCGTCGTTGAACACCACCCGGCAGCACCCGAAGACCTGCGCTAACATCCGCTGCTGGGCACGAGTCGGTTCGATGCGGTACCGGTAACGCATCTGCATAGGACCGACGTTAAAGCCGACCGCTGACAACTGCGGGATATCACTCGTGGAACCCGAGTCCTGTCAGCCGGCCGAACTGACCGGCTCGATCGGCAGCCGTCGCAGCGCCGCAGGCGCATCGGTTGGCACGACCGGATGCTCCGGCGGTATCGGCGCGAGCCGCTTGTAAGGCTGCCCCTGCGCCGGCCGCTGGTCGACCTCGTCCTTGTTGGGCCACAGAGACGCCGCCCGCTCGGCCTGCGCGGTGATCGAAAGCGACGGATTCACACCGAGATTCGCCGAAATCGCCGCACCGTCCATCACCGACAAGGTCGGATAGCCGTACACCCGCTGATACGGGTCGATCACGCCGTGCTCCGGGGTGTCGCCGATCGCCGCCCCGCCGAGGAAGTGCGCGGTGAGCGGAATGTTGAACAACTCGCCCCAGGTGCCGCCCGCCACGCCGTCGATCTTCTTCGCGATCCGACGGGTGACCTCGTTGCCGACCGGAATCCAGGTGGGGTTGGGCTCGCCGTGACCCTGCTTGCTGGTCATCCGCCGGAAGCCCAGCTTCGAGCGTTCGGTGAACGTCGTGATCGAGTTGTCCAGATGCTGCATCACCAGCGCGATCATCGTGCGCTCGCTCCACCCCTGAGGGTTGAGGAGGCGGATCAGGTTGCGCGGATCCTCACGCGCCTGGTCGAGGAACTGCTTCCACCGCGGAACGTCGGTGCCCTGCGGTCCCGCACCGTCGGTCATCAGGGTCTGCAACAGCCCCATCGCGTTGGACCCCTTGCCATATCGCACCGGCTCGATGTGCGTGTCGGAGGTCGGATGGATCGACGAGGTGATCGCGACACCGTGCGTGAGGTCGAGGTCGCGGGTCACCTCGAAACGGCCCGCGCCGACGATCGACTCCGAGTTGGTGCGTGTCAACACACCGAGCTTGTCCGAGAGCCTCGGCAGCTTGCCCTTGTCGCGCATCTTGAACAGCAGCTTCTGGGTTCCGAAGGTGCCCGCTGCGAGCACCACGTGCGCTGCGGTGTACGTGCGCCGCTTGCGCGGCAGCAGGCCGGTCCGCACGGTGCGGACCCTCCACGACCCGTCGGGCCGCTGCTCGAAGCCGGTGACGGTCGTCATCGGAATGACTTCTGCCCCAGCCCTTTCCGCCAACCCGAGATAGTTCTTGACCAATGTGTTCTTGGCGCCGTAGCGGCAGCCCGTCATACAGGAGCCGCATTCGATGCAGCCCGTCCGTGCGGGCCCGGCACCGCCGAAGTAGGGGTCGGCCACGGTCTTGCCTGGCGCCTTCTCGCCGTCCGGCCCGAAGAACACGCCGACCGGGGTCGCCACGAACGTGTCGCCGACGCCCATCTCGTCGGCGACCTCTTTGACGATGCGGTCGGCGTCGGTGAACGTCGGGTTCTTGACGACGCCGAGCATGCGCTGGGCCTGGTCGTAGTGCGGCATCAGCTCGGCGCGCCAGTCGGTGATATGCGACCACTGCCCGTCGGCGAAGAACGGCTCCGGCGGCACATACAGCGTGTTGGCGTAGTTCAGGGAGCCGCCGCCAACCCCGGCGCCGGCCAGGATCATGACGTTGCGCAGCAGGTGGATCCTCTGGATGCCGTACATGCCGAACTTCGGCGCCCACAGGAACTTGCGCAGGTTCCACGAGGTCTTGGCGAAGTCTTCGTCGCTGAACCGCCGGCCCGCCTCGAGCACCCCGACGCGGTAGCCCTTCTCGGTGAGCCGAAGCGCGCTGACGCTTCCCCCGAATCCCGAACCGATGATCAGAACGTCATAGTCAGGTTTCATCGAACCAGTATGGACTGACCGCTGAGCTACTTCTAGACAGGGGAGCCTAATTTGTAAAGTAAGGCCGCCGTGACCAGGGCAAATCGCTGAGTTCAGCTTCCGACGTTGAGGCCGACCTTCTGGAATTCCTTGAGGTCGCAATAACCTGCCTTGGCCATCGACCGTCGCAAGCCGCCGACCAGGTTCAGCGAGCCGAACGGGTCGTCCGACGGGCCGGTGAGCACCTGCTCCAGCGGCGGTCGCTCACCGATCGCCACCTGCAGTAGCGCGCCGCGCGGCAGCGACGGATGGGCCGCCGCGGCCGGCCAGAACCAGCCGCCGCCGAGCGCCTCGGCCGCCGTCGCCAGCGGGGTACCGAGCACCACCGCGTCGGCCCCGCAGGCGATGGCCTTGGCCAGGTCGCCGGAGGTGTGGATGTCGCCATCTGCGAGCACGTGCACATAGCGGCCGCCGGTTTCGTCGAGATACTCGCGACGGGCGGCGGCGGCGTCGGCGATCGCGGTGGCCATCGGCACACTGATACCCAGCACCTCGTCGGTGCTCGTCGCCCCGGACGTCGACCCGTAGCCGACGATCACACCCGCCGCGCCGGTCCGCATCAGATGAAGTGCCGTGCGATGGTCGAGCACGCCGCCCGCAACCACCGGCACATCGAGCTCAGAAATAAAGGTCTTCAGGTTCAGCGGCTCGCCGTCCTGCGCGACGCGTTCGGCCGAAATGATGGTGCCCTGAATGACCAGCAGGTCGATGCCCGCGGCGATCAGCGACGGCGTGAGTGACTGCGCGTTCTGCGGGCTCACCCGCACGGCCGTCGTTACGCCCGCCTCGCGGATGCGGGCGACCGCTGCGCCCAGCAGGTCGGGATCCAGTGGGGCCGAATGCAATTGCTGCAGCAGCCGAATGGCCGCCGACGGTTCCGGCTCCTTCTCCGCGGCCTCGAGGACCTGAGCGATCTTCCCCTCGACATCGGCATGCCGGCCGATCAGACCTTCTCCGTTGAGCACGCCGAGGCCGCCGAGGCGGCCCAACTCGATCGCGAACCCCGGTGACACCAGGGCGTCGGTCGGATGCGACACCACCGGGATCTCGAACCGGTAGGCATCCATCTGCCAGGCCGTCGAGACGTCCTGCGATGACCGGGTGCGCCGCGACGGCACAATGTTGATGTCGTCGAGTTCGTAGGTGCGGCGGGCGGTTCTGCCCATGCCAATCTCAACCATCTCGTGCATGGCTACGCAGCTTGCCCCTAACGGGTGTTGTAGTTGGGCGCTTCGACGGTCATCGTGATGTCGTGCGGGTGGCTCTCTTTCAGACCCGCCGCCGTGATCTGAACGAACTGCGCCTGTTGCAACTGCTCGATGGTCGCCGAACCGGTGTAGCCCATGGCGGCGCGCAGACCGCCGGTGAGCTGATGGATCACCGTCGACAACGGACCGCGGAACGGCACCCGGCCCTCGATGCCCTCCGGCACCAGCTTGTCCTCGGAGAGCGCGTCGTCCTGGAAGTAGCGGTCCTTCGAATAGGACTTGGCGCCGCCCCGGCCCTGCATCGCACCCAGTGAACCCATGCCCCGGTAGCTCTTGAATTGCTTGCCGTTGACGAAGATCAGCTCGCCCGGCGACTCCGCGGTGCCCGCCAACAGCGAGCCCAACATCGCGGTCGACGCACCCGCGGCAAGCGCCTTGGCGATATCGCCGGAGTACTGCAGTCCCCCGTCGGCGATGACCGGCACGCCTGCAGGCGCGCAGGCGGCGACGGCCTCCAGGATCGCGGTGATCTGCGGCGCGCCGACGCCGGCCACCACCCGCGTGGTGCAGATCGAGCCCGGCCCGACACCGACCTTCACCGCGTCGGCCCCCGCCTCGACGAGCGCGGCGGCCGCTGCCCGGGTGGCGACGTTGCCGCCGATCACCTCGACCCGATCGCCCACGACGGCCTTGAGCCGGTGCACCATGTCGAGCACCAGCCGGTTGTGCGCATGCGCGGTGTCGACGATCAGCACGTCGACGCCCGCGTCCACGAGAGTCATCGCCCGCGTCCACGAATCGTCGCCGACGCCGACGGCCGCGCCGACCAGCAGCCTGCCGTCGCTGTCCTTGGTGGACAGCGGGAACTGTTCTGTCTTGACGAAGTCCTTGACGGTGATCAGTCCGGTCAGCTTGCCGTGCCCGTCGACAATCGGAAGCTTCTCAATCTTGTTGCGGCGCAACAGGCCTAGCGCGGCCTCCGCGGAAACACCCGCTTGCGCGGTGATCAACGGTGCTTTGGTCATCACCTCGGAGACGGGCTTGCCCATGTCGACTTCGAAGCGCATATCGCGGTTGGTGATGATGCCGACGAGCGCGCCGTCGGCATCGACCACCGGCAGACCGGAGATCCGGAACCGCGCGCACATAGCGTCGACCTCGGCCAGCGTGTTGTCCGGTGAGCAGGTGACCGGGTCGGTGACCATGCCGGCTTCGGAGCGCTTGACCGTCTCGACCTGGCCGGCCTGCTCGGCCACGGGGAGGTTGCGGTGAAGCACGCCCATGCCGCCCGCGCGCGCCATCGCGATCGCCATCCGGGACTCGGTGACGGTATCCATCGCCGAGCTGACCAACGGCACCCTCAGGCGGATCCTCTTGGTCAGTTGGCTGGACGTGTCGGCTGTGGCGGGCACCACATCGGAGGCGGCGGGCAGCAGCAGGACGTCGTCGAACGTGAGCCCGAGCATCGCGACCTTGGTCGGATCATCGCCGCCGGTCGGCACCGGAACGGCGATGGGAATGCTGCTTTCAGCAATCGACATGGGCGGGCCTTCCCGTGACAAACACAGTCGTCGAGCTCGATACCTATCTTATCGGCATTGAAGTCGCCGCCTTGGTCCCACACTGCCGCGGAGACACGCAGGTAACGAGGTTGCCAACGGCTGGCGCGATGCCAGTTCTGCTGCGTAGTGTGGACTCGTGCGTGATGACCTGCCACCGGGTTTGCCGCCCGATCCGTTCGCCGATGACCCGTGCGACCCCTCGGCGGCGCTTGATGCACTCGAGCCGGGCCAGCCGCTGGACCCGCAAGAGCGGACCGCTGTCGAGGCCGATCTCGCCGACTTAGCCGTATATGAGGCGCTGTTGGCGCACAAGGGAATTCGCGGTCTCGTGGTGTGCTGCGACGAATGCCAGCAGGACCACTACCACGACTGGGACATGCTGCGCGCCAACCTGCTGCAGCTGCTGGTCGACGGCACCGTGCGTCCGCACGAGCCGGCGTATGACCCCGAACCAGACGCCTACGTGACCTGGGATTATTGCCGCGGCTACGCCGACGCCTCGCTCAACGAAGCCACGTCGGACACCGACGGTTATCGCTAAGGGCTGAAACCAGCTACTCGCCGTTGCCGCGCTGCCTCTTGGGCGGCGGCATCTCCAGGGTCGTCGTTGTGACCGGGATGGTCACCTCCGGCTGGTTCTCGGTGACCGGATTCTGAGTCACCGGGCTTTGCGTGGCCGGGCTTTCAGCACCGCGGTGCCGGGGCGCCTGCTCGGGGGCTGTCGTCGGGGGCGCGACGACCTGGGCGCTGCCGCCTACGGGCGAATCGCCACCGCCAGCCGGGGGTGTATCTCCACCTGCGGCCGGCGCATCGCCAACGACGCCAGGGGCCCCGCCTTCCACGGGCGACGGGGTGCCACCCGCCGCCGGGCCGGCGACGGGCGGCACCGCAGCCTGTGACGTGGTGGTGGTGGTCGTCGTGACCACGCGCGTGGTCGTTGTCGACGTAGTCGGGGTTGACGTTGCCGGCTGGGACGTGGTCGTCGTCGTCTCGGGCTGCGTCGTGGTCGTCGTCGGCGTCTCACTCGGCGGTGGCGGCTCAGGCGCGGGGGAACTCGTCGTCGTCGTCGGCGAGCTGGTCGTCGGCGAGCTTGGTGTGGTGGTCGGCGACGTCGTTTCGGACGACGGAGTCGTGGTCTCCGACGGTGACGATGTCGGTCCGCTCGTCTCCGACGACGTGGTGGTCGACGTGGTCGAGTCAGGCGCAACCACGACCGGCTCGGGCATCACTGGAGGCGGAACGCCCGGCGGCAGCGTGGCATTGGGGTCCTTGGCGTCGACCTTCACTGTCAGGCCTTGCCATTGAGTGACCAGTTGCTGTTTCTGCTCAACGTCATTCACCGTCGCCACGGTCGTCGTGACCGCCTGCAGCTTGTCCTGCGCCTGCTGCCACTGGCCCTCGTTGATCAGCTGCTGCACCTCTGCCAGCTGCTGCGAGGCGAGCGCCACCTGATCGGTGCGCGTCTCCTCGCCGAACAGCATCGTGTGCAACCCGTAAAGCGGATCGCCCGGCCCGGCGCCTGCGACCACGGCGCCGAACCCACCGAGACACAACACGGCCGCGGCGACCGAACCCACAATCGCCATCGACGTGCGGGTGCGCCTGCGCGACTCGACCGAGTGCGTCAGCGCGACCACCGCGTCGCGGGGTGTCACCGGAGACATCAACGGCGGTGTGCGAATCTCGTCCCGCCACCCCGCGAGCAGGTGGGCCAGCTCAGCCTCACTTGGATCGGTGGAGTAGACCGGCTGCTGATTGGCCAGCGCGTCGAGGAATCGGTCCGTGCGGTTGATCTCGTTGAGCGACGGATCGCCCCCGTTGGCGCTCCAGCGTCCGAAGTCAGGCATGGCCGTGCTCCGTCGCGTTGATCTCGGCCTTCAGCCGCGCCAGCGCCCGGTGCTGCGCGACCCGGACCGCTCCGGGTGTCGAGCCGACGGCCTCGGCCGTCTCTTCGGCGCTCATGCCGACGACGACGCGCAGGATCAGGATTTCGCGCTGTTTTTCGGGCAGCAGGGACAGGAGTTTGGACATCCGGGCCGACGATTCGGAGTCCAGAGCCATCTGCTCGGGACCTGCCTCCAGCGAATACCGCTCGGGCACGACATCCGTGGGATCGGCACGATTCCTGGCGGCGGCGCGGTGAGCGTCAGCTACCTTGTGCGCGGCGATACCGTATACAAAGGCCAGAAACGGTCGTCCCTGATCCTTGTAGCGCGGCAGCGCCGTTATGGCGGCCAAGCACACCTCCTGTGCGACGTCATCAGCTGAAAGACCGCTACGCTCGGTCGTCCCAACCCTGGCCCGGCAGTACCGAACCACGATCGGACGAATGATCTCCAGCACCTCACGGAGCGCGTCCCGGTTGCCCGCCACCGCCTCAGCAACGACAGCATCGAGACGTTCTCCCGAAAATGTCATCGTGAGTGGTATCTCCAGCGTTACGTGGGGGACACGTCCCCGCAGTGTGGACGTCAGCTAAACAATAACGATCCGAATGGCGCGACCATTGTCAGCGGTCGGCCAAGTCGCCACCCCTGCGACGCACCGTAGCTGCGCATTCGTTACGAATCCTCAGCACGTCTGCTGCCGTGTGAGTAGCGCTGCCGATATCGGCCAGCAGGCAGGCCAACGCCCAGCGCAGCGGGATGATTCCCAGTCGGTCGGCGTCCTGCAGGGCCACGTCGGCTAACCGCCGCGATGCGTCGATCTCCCCCGCGCTGCACAGCGCCGCCGCTCGGACGACGGCCGATTTCAGGGTGTGGCGCGCCGACCCCAGCGCTGCCGCCAAGTCGACGGCACGCTCGGCATGCCCCACCGCCGTCGCACCCTCACCGCGGGCCATGGCCAGCTCCGCGGACACCCACGCCAGCCGCACCGGCAGCCGCGGCGATGCCGGTCTCCTGAGCAGCTCACCGGCCCGCCGCAACGCGGTGGCCGACGCCGCGAACCGGCCCACGCCCAGCGCATCGGCCGCGAGCCCGATGAAGGCGTCGGCACCGGACTCCGGGTCCGAACCGGCCAGCGCGATCGCCAGGCCGTCCCACCCGCGCGCCCGGTCGTGCCAGCCGAGCTGACGCAAGAACGATGCACGGGTGCTGTGCGCAAGCGACACCAGCGGGCCGCCGCGCTGCAGTCGGCAGACGCCATCCAGGTCGGCCATGGCGCTGCCGTAGCGGCCCTGACCGCCTGCGACCACGGCGCGCAGCCACAGTTCGTGCGGCGTGGACGCCGGCGGCAGCGGCCAGAGACTGGGGTCGTCACCGAAGGCCGCGTTCGCCAGCACGATGCTCATCGGATCGCGACGCTATCAAGGCGCCGCGCAAAACCCGGTACCGGCGGGCACACACTCGATGTATGGCGAAATCGACATTGGTTAACAGTTCGTGGTGGCCATGTTAATTCGATGTCAACTACCTTCAGGAGGCGCCGTAGATTATTTGCGACACGACGGAAGGCGAACTGCGAAAACACAAGCCGTGATCGCGCCGCGGGTGTTTCGTTACCACCGATGTCGTTGCCGGAGGGTCGCACCGATGAACGTGATGTAAATTCTCGGCCTGCGGTTATGTACCTGAGCACATGTTCGGGCTATTGACGAAATTTCGTGAGCCCCCCTACTTTGTGTGCACGAGTAGTCATCGGCGACTTGTGCTCGGATCGGTTCCAACACTCACGCACCCGTTCTGTCACGAAAAGGGTGGGTAGAGAGGGGTTTTCCAATGCCACAGCCGCAGCAGCTACCCGGACCCAACGCCGATATCTGGGATTGGCAGATGCAAGGCTTGTGCCGAGGCGTCGATTCCTCTATGTTCTTTCACCCCGACGGCGAGCGTGGCCGCGCCCGCGCGCAGCGCGAGATGCGGGCCAAGGAGATGTGCCGCCAGTGCCCCGTCGTCGCGCAGTGCCGCTCTCACGCGCTGGCCGTCGGCGAGCCCTACGGCATCTGGGGCGGGCTGTCCGAGTCCGAGCGCGAGCTGTTGCTCAAGCGAGGCATTCGACGCGCCTCCTAAGCGCGAGCAGACGCAAAAGCCCCCCGCAGGCTCGGCGTGTCGGGGGCTTTTCCGTCTGCTCGGCCTGCGAGGAGTCAGATCTTGACGGGCACGTAGCTGGTCAGCCCGCCGTCCACGACGAACTCCGCGCCGGTGGCATAGGCCGACTCGTCACTGACCAAGAACAACACGAAGGCCGACACCTCGGCGGGCAACGCGCCACGGCGCATCGGGATCGGCGCCATGAACTCTTGCGTAACACCTTCGCTCATCGGGGTGTGCACGAGACCGGGATGGATGGAGTTGACCCGGATACCGTATTGCGCCAACTCGACAGCGCCCGACTTGGTGATCCCCCGCAGGCCGAACTTCGCCGCCACATAGCTGTGCAGATGAGCGCTGCCTGCCAATCCCTCCACCGACGAGATGTTGACGATCGATCCGCCGCCGCCTGCGATCATCGGCTCGATAACCGCGCACATGCCGAGATAGGCCCCGGTCAAGTTGACGTCAAGGACGCGCTGCCAGTCGGACAACGACGATCCTCGCAACGGAGCCATCTTGACGATTCCGGCGTTGTTCACCAGCGCATCGAGCCGCCCGAATCGCTGCACCGCCGCCTCGACCGCACCGTCCCACTGATCCGGATCCGTCACATCCAGATGAGTGAAATGAGCTGACGGACCAAGCGTTTCCGCGACGGCGAGCCCGTTGTCATCGAGGATGTCGCCGACCACCACGCGGGCGCCCCCGACACCAACGTCTCAGCATGGCTCGCTCCCATGCCGCGGGCACCCCCGCTGATCAAGACCACCTTGCCGTCGACTCGTGCCATCGCCGGCTACCGCATCCCCGCCGCAGCCCGGAGTTGATCGAGCAGTCGTTCGTCGTCGTAGCCGGGCACCAGGTAGTGGCACACCGAAAGGCGTACGAGCGCCATCGCTACGACCTCCGGGTCGCGGACCTGCCCAGCCAGCAACGGTGCGATCAAGTCGACCAACTCTGGCAGCGCCCCAGCCATCTGGTCGAGCACCAGGCCCGGCTCGATCTCGATGAGGCCTCGCATTTGATATGAGCCGTAGAAGTCGACAAGGAACGTCAGCAGCGCCCCAACCCGATCGCGACCGGTGCGGTCACCGATCGCGCGATCCAAATCCTCACGCAACACGCGCAATTCGAAGACGCCGAAGGCCGAGAGCAGGTCGTCCTTGGATGAAAAGAACTTGTACAACGTCGGGCGCGAGATCCCGGTCTGCGCAGCGACATCCGAGAGGTTCAGCTTGCCGTAGCCGTGGCGGCACAGCACCTTGAACGTCGCCCGTAGGATGCGCTCACGCATCGGATCGTCGTCGTCAGCTTGTTCGATCATTTACAACCTTTACAGTATATGTAAGCGATGTTAGCGTCTCGACATGACTGACGGGACCGTATCGGAATACGACGCGGCCAACTTCTTCAGCGACCAGAGACTGATCGCCGATCCGTACCCCTACTACGAGTATTTGCGTGGGCAGTGTCCGGTCGCACACGTACCAAGCAGTGGGGTCGTCGCTGTCACCGGATATGACGAACTGACCGACGTCTACCGTGACGGCACGACGTTCTCCGCGATCAACTCGTCGTCAGGGCCCCTTTCCGCTGCCGTTCGAGGTGAATGTTGACGACATCTCCGAGCTCATCGAGGCCCATCGTGATCAGTTCCCGATGCACGAACACCTCGTCTCCTTTGATCCGCCGCGGCACACCGCACACCGCGCGCTGCTCAACGGGCTGTTCACGCCGAAACGGCTGAAGGAGAACGAGGAGTTCATGTGGCACCTCGCCGATGAGTTGATCGACGAGTTTGTTGAAGACGGGCAATGCGAGTTCGTCACGGCCTATGGGCAGCCGTTCCCGCTGCTGGTCATCGCGGACCTGCTCGGAGTGCCCGAGGCCGACCATTCGATGTTCCGCGATCTGTTGGCAGGCAAGGGCCCGAATGCTGACCAGCCGTGGGCCGCGAACGACGACACGGGCGCAATCGATCAGCATCCACTTGCCTATCTGGACAAGTGGTTCACCGCCTACATCTGTGAGCGTCGCGACACGCCCACGCTCGACATCCTGACCGAGCTGGCGGCTCAGCGCTTCCCCTACGGGACGCTGCCCGAGGTCGTCGACCTGGTCCGGCTTGCCACGTTCCTGTTCATCGCCGGTCACGAGACCACGGCCCGACTGCTCGCCAGCGCGCTGAGGGTGCTCGCCGAGGACCTCGAGCTCCAGGACACGTTGCGCCGCAACCGCGATCGCATTCCGAACTTCGTCGAAGAGATGCTGCGGCTCGAGCCCGATCAAGAGTGACTTTCGGTTGACCACCCGCGCCACCACGCTCGGCGGGGTCAAGCTGCCGACAGGCGCCACCGTGATGCTGCTGCCCGGCGGCGCGAATCGGGACCCCAAGCGCTTCGAGTGCCCGTCCGAACTGCGAATCGATCGGAAGAACGCCCGCCAGAACGTCGCCTTCGCGCGCGGCGCGCACAGCTGCCACGGCGGTCCGTTGGCCCGAATCGAGGGTCGCGTGACGATTGAGCGAATTCTGGACCGGGTCAACGAAATCCGGCTCGACGAAGCCCGTCACGGACCAGAAGGGGCACGGCGGTTCGACTATGTTCCCCTGTATATCCTGCGCGGCCTCGAGGCACTGCACATCGAGTTCAACCCAACGCCATGACGTCGTTTGGCCGACGGCATGCAAAGGGCACGGGCGTGACGGACGGTCGGACTGGTCAGGGCACGATGACAGTCGTCAACACTCGGATATGGGACGATCCAAGCCGTCGCTTTTTCGGGCGTTGACCCGCCGAGGAGAGTTGCAATGACAACACGCGAGACTGGCCATGACGCGGCGTCCTCCGAGGGCACGGTGACCGTGACCGAGGCAGGTTCGGGGACTTATACGCAGCAGATCACCCTTGGGCACCACCGGCTTGTCGCCGACGAGCCCCCGCCGATCGGCGATGGCGCTGGGCCAACACCCTACGATCTGCTATTGGCCGGCCTCGGGGCATGCACCTCCATGACGGTGCGGATGTACGCCGACCGCAAGGGCTGGCCGCTCGATCGGGTTCGAGTGACGTTGCGACACTCGCGCATTCACGCGGAAGACTGCGCCCAGTGCGAAACCACCAAGGGATGGATCGATCATCTCGATCTCGATGTCGAGTTGGCCGGCGACCTCGACGACACTCAGCGGCAACGGTTACTCCAGATCGCCGAACGATGCCCTGTTCACCAGACCCTCACCTCCGAGGTTGACATCGCCACGTCCTTGCGGTGAAAACGACGCTACGGCCTCGCAGCCAGAACAGCCGGGCGCCAATATCCTTGGGTGCCGTCCCCGTCGATGATTGCCGGATGCGATGCAGAGACGTTCATTCCGTAGGCGGCTGCAGTGCCGCTGCTGGCGAGGCCCATCGTGGCCATGCCGACGGCGAGTACTAATCCGACCGCGACGTTTCTAATTGTTCTAGCCATGAGAATCCTCCCCCGAAGCGTCATGCGAATGTGGACTCATTTGATCGTCCTTCCGCGCTGGATCCAGTAAGTACGTAGCGCACCACGCGATTTCGACCACCCCGACGGTCCCGACCACCTTCGACGACCACCAGGGGTATCGCTCCACTTGTAGCGAGGGCCGCGTTGGACCGACCCACTACTCGACGGCGGCCGGTTGACGGCTTCGAATACCTATCGACGACCACCAGGTGTGGAATCCGCTCACCCCCGTGCAGCAGACGACGTCGCCGACACCCTTGCCGTCCACGGTGGCGACACACGGCCTGGGGCGAACCCAGCTCAGTGCCGGCACCGGGTGACTGAGGGAGAGCTCGTCGTCCCTTTTGGTTTGTCGTTGCGCTGCGGCGGCGCTATCTACCCTCTTACTCTGTGTTTGTGCGGTTGGCGTGGCCGTTGACCGGGCGCTCGAAGGAAATGCGACGCATTGAAGCCGCACTGTCCGACCCGGGTTCGTCCGGCATCGTGATCTGCGGCGCAGCGGGGGTGGGAAAGAGTCGTATCGCCCGCGAGGCGCTGTCCGCTGCCTCGTCGCGGGGCTGCGTAATCCATTGGGTGGTAGGCACATCCTCCGCGCGCACACTTCCGCTGGGAGCGTTCACGGCCTGGGCGCAATCGGGGAGCACGCACAGCGTGCAGTTGTTCCGTGAAGTGATCGAGTCGCTGACAGCCGCCGACCCTGGCGCCACGGTAGTGGTGGGTGTTGATGACGTGCATCTGCTCGATGACCTATCAACGTTCGTTGTGCATCAACTCGTGCAGCGGGCTGCCGCGAAAGTGCTGCTCACAGTGCGTGACAATGAACCGATTCCCGCTGGGACACAGGATCTGTGGAAGGTCGGCCAATTCGACCGGCTCGATCTTGACGCTTTGTCGCCCGACGAGACCGCCACGCTGTTGTCGGACACTTTGGGCGGATCGCTGGAGTCCGACACCGCTCGTCGCCTGTGGGGCCTGACCCGCGGCAACGTTCTCTATCTGCGCCACATCGTCGAGCAGGAGGTCGCCGACGGCCGACTGGAGAAGCAGCAGGGTCACTGGCAGTGGATCGGTGAACCGAGCATGCCGTGCGGGCTGGTGGAGTTGGTCGAATCCCGCATCGGAGCGCTGCCCAACACAGTCGGGGCCGTAATCGACGCGCTGGCCATTGGAGAGCCGATCGAGCTGACAGCTCTCCAGCGGATCACCGATCCCGACGCCGTCGAGGAGGCCGACATCCGGGGGTTGATCAGCCTCGACCAGGTTGGTACCCGAGTCGAAGTACGTCTCGCACATCCGCTCTACGGCGAGGTGCGAAGGAAGCGCGCGGCGCCCACGAGGCTGCGGAGGCTCCGCGGACTTGTCGCCACCGAACTGGGCGCTGCCGAGGACCGCGACGACATGCGGGTCGTGATTCGCCGCGCGACCTTGAGCCTCGACTCCGACCTCAAACCCGATGCCGACCTGACCATCAACGCTGCCCAAGCCGCGATCTGGCTGGCCGATCTTGCCCTTGCCGAGCGGCTGGCGCAGGCCGCAGCGCAGGCAGGCAGTGGACCGGAGGCCCAGTTCATCCGTGGGCATGCGTTGTCGTGGCTCAATCGAGGGGAAGAAGCCGAAGCGGTGCTCGCGAGTGTTTCCGTGCCGGGATTAACCGACGACGACCACGCCAGACTCACGTACCTGCGGGCGAGCAACATGCTGTGGGCGCTGGCCAACCCGGTGCGGGCGAAAAGGCTCATCGACGATGCTTCGCGCACCACCGCAGGGCGGGCGCGCAGTTGGATCGACGCGCTCTTGACCGTGTACTGGTTCGCCATGGACCGGCCGGATGCCGCGAGGCTGGCTTCAGCCAGTTTCACATTGGCCGACCTGCCCGCGATCATTGGCAGTGAGACAGCTTGGGCGCTGGCTGCCATCGCTGCGGACGCGGGTCGTACCGCCGAGGCGTTGGCGATCGCCGATGTGGGGTACAGCCTCGCTACTCGCTCTTTTGATGCTCCGCACATGAGGTTCAACATCGCCGACGCGCACATCAGCGCACTGATGCTGGCCGGCCGCGTCGGTGACGCGATTGATGTGGCCGAGCGAGAACGCCGGCAGGCGACCGATCTGCCCGGTGCAGCTCAACTACTGGGCGCCGCCGTGGCAGGTCGGGCCGCGCTCGGGGCCGGCCGCCTCGATACCGCGTGTTCGCTGCTCGAACAGGCGGCAGTAGCGTTGTCGGACTCGGGTCATGCCGTCGGATGGGGGTACCGCTATCACATTCCCCGCACGAGCGCGCTTGCCATGCGTGGTTCAACGGACGAGGCCGCGGCCGCGCTTTCCACGATCGGCAAGCTGCGACGTCCTTTTCGGTCGCTGGACTATGAGCGCGGCCTTGCCCGGGCGTGGGTGGCTGCCGGCCAGGGCGCCGTTAGTGAGGCGATCACGATCCTGCGGTCGGCCGCTGAAACGGCGGCAGCAAGTGGGCGATTCGCGGCTGAGGTGATCTGTCTGCAGACCGCAACCCAGTTCGGAGATCGTTCCGCCGCGTCCCGGTTGCGCGAACTCGAGGCGATGGTCGAAGGCCCGCGTGTCGGCTGTGCGGCCCGCTTCGCCGCCGCCCTGCGAGACAGCGATGCAGCTGAATTGGTGTCGGTATCAACGGATTTCGAGGGGATGGGCGACCTGGTGGCGGCGGTCGACGCGGCTGCGCAGGCAGCGATCGCATATCGCAATCAAGATCTGCGGGGATCGGCGTTGGGATGCGTCGCCCGAGCAGAAGCATTGGCCCGACAATGCGGAGGTGCCGATACTCCCTCTCTTCGTCAGGCCTGCGAGCCGCTGCCATTGACCGACCGGGAACGCGAGATCGTGGTGTTGGTCGGCCGAGGGCTGTCCAACCGCGACATAGCCGAGCGACTGACCCTTTCGATCCGCACAGTCGAAGGCCACATCTACAAGGCAATGGGCAAGACCGATACTGCCAGCCGCGAGGAGCTCGCCTCGCTCCTGCCTGACCACATGCCGCAGGCGGACGACTGACGGTGCGTTGAAGCGCCGCCCCTTCAGCGTGCTTGCTCGGCGAGCGGTGCCCGTCGAACGCGGCGGCGAACCTGAAGTCGGCGCATCCGAACCTTCCACGAGCTCCATTCGCCCAGATTGACGCCGGCCGCGAGCGCGGTACCGATCGCGAATGCACCCAACACGGACGCGAACCCGACGGCGTGCTGGTCGTTGAGTATGGCGTAGATGCCGTGCAGCAGTGCCAGGCCCGGTAGCAGGGGCACGATGCCCGTGATCGACACAACCAACGGCGGTGCGAGATTGCGGCGCTCCATCAGCCGACCGACCAAGCCGATCGGCACGGCCGCGACGAACGACGCCACCACGGCACCCAGACCCGCGCCCTGGGCGAGAAGGAACACGACGGTGCCAGCGGCACCGCCGAACGCCGCGGCCATCGCTGCGGTCCGTTCGGCATAGCAGGCGAGGGCGAAGGCCGCCGCGCTCGCCGCGCCGAATGCGACACGTGCGGGCAACTCTGCCAAGGCGGGCGGCGCATCCGCGCTGATGGCGACGAACGGCGCGCCGAACCGGTTGGCGAGGTGCAGTACGAGTGCGACTCCGGCGATCGTCGCCCCCGTCATCATCACCAACTCGAAGAAGCGGCCCGCGGCGGTGACAGGGGCACCGGTGATGACGTCGCCGACGGAACCCACCAGGGAAAGGCCGGCGAGGAGTACGACCAGGCCGGCGGCGATAGCCACCGTCGGATCGAAGTGCAACCCCAGCTTGGGGCTGAGCGCGTACAGCACGATCGGGGGCGCGGTCGCGATCGCACCGCCAACCGCATATTGGAAGAAGAACGGGAGTCCGAGCCTGTTCAGTCGGCGATTGACGCGGTCGATCGTCATCGCACTCAGAGCGCTGACCAGACAAACCAACAGGCCAGCGCCCAGGGTTCCCGCCGTGGCGAATGCCAGCGCCCCCCAGGCGAGGGTGGCGATCCAGCGCTTGTATGGGTGCGGCGCGGTGATGATGGCGTCAAGCTCGTCTCGAGCTTGCGACGGAGAGACCTGGCCCGCGCGGATACGCCGGATCAAGCGGTCAACGGCCGCCAGTCGGCTGAAGTCCATCGACCGGGATTGCACGATGTGCAGGGTGCTGGCCGGGAGTGACGTCGGCCCGCGGTATGCCGCGACGTGGATCGTCGTGTTGATGACGTCGACCTCGCAATGCTCAATGCCGTAGGCAGCGGTGATGGCCGTCACCTGATCCATCGTGGCGGTCGCCGGAGTGCCGGACGCCATTAGGATGGCGCCGATACTCCCAGCTAGATCGAGCACCTCGCCGACGCGCGCGTCGTACGAGTCATCGCGCCCACTGCCCTCAGAATCCGTTATCCGCGGCAGGCTATCCGTCGGTGGCTCGGTTTCCCGAACGATTCGGCTCAAGATCGCGCGTTGACGGGCCCCCCACGGCTGGCCCGCGCGATCACGGGTCAACTGCACAGCACTCCCTCCAATTACATCGGCTGATTCGCATGTCAGCAACGCGCAAGCGCCGATGATGTTTCCGTTTATTGCCCAGAGTCTCTGGTGTTTTCGCTCACATCACGGGAGCCGCGCCGTGTCGATGGCTGCGGTCCGCGTTAGCCGTACGTCGATGACGAGGTCTTCGCGCGGCGTGGAGGAGCAAACCGAATTCTAATCTGCTCGTCAAATCCACTGCATACGAATATTTTTCATACGTAACACAATCACTGACCTAGTGGTGCTGATCACATCTCACGGTCACGGCACTACTCTCGATGCAGCGCGCCTCGGTGATGATCACGAACCAGGGAGCATCAATGAGCAGTACCGCATCTGCTGTCTCGTCGTCCCACCCCGGCTCGGGAGATCCCACGCCGGCGTCGACGTGGCTCGCCTTGGGCGGATGCCAGATCACGGACCAAGTGGTGGTCCTCCCGGAGAGCGTCGTCGACGAAGTGATAGCGACGCTCTCAAGGCCGTGTTGGATCACCACGGTGTGACCATGCTCATGACCGGCGTGCGCCAGCCGGCACCGCAACCCGGACGACTGCCGGGCAACTGGGTGCACATCGGCGTGAGCCCGATACTTGAAAAGCGCGCCCCGGCAACCGGTTCGACCCGCCAACGGTGGTTTCACGTCCGCCAGAACAAACACCACCGATGGTCGCTCAACGAATCACAGATCTTCCAGTACCACCTGGGCGGTGCCCTCCACCCACACATCCTCTGGTGGGAAGCGATGGACGTCGCTCGCCGGACTGTGCAATTCGTTGAACTCGGGGAAGAACTGACCCTCGTATGTCTCGTGTGTGAGGATCTCGCCCAGCACGACGACGTCGCCGAAGTCGTTCGGTCCGTTGGCCCAACGCTGGTTTTCACCCCCTTGCTCGACGGACCACAGTTGACGTCGCGCTGGGCGGCCAGGTATGCCAGCGTGCTGGCCGACGACCCTGGCTCGGCCGTCGCGACGCTGTCCGCTTACGGCATGGTGCAGCGATGCCGACCCCCCGGGCAACCCTTCCTCGCCGGTGGTCGGTTTGTGGAAAGACCCCGTCCGGGGGATCCGGGAGGTTCCGCTGGAGGATGGCGCCCACGGCGTCTTGCTGACCACCTGCGGGGACCGCGCACTGCGACGCACCGCCGACAGTCGCCCGCCCATTGACAACTCGATTCGTTACTTCGACGTCGCCGTGCATCAAATCCACGCCGCCACTGCGACTTCGGGATCACCACCGCTGCAGATCGACCCGCCAGTACCGCCTGCGCTCGACGTCGAGTAGCTGACCGTCCTCACCGGCTGGGGGCAGGCGGTCGCAGAAACGCTCGCCTACGCACCGGAGCGAGTGCTTGATCTGGTGGCGGACGCTCGCCCGGGCGCACGCTGGCGGCCTGCGCTTCAGATCGCCGAGCCATCCGAGCAACTCGGCGAAGCGATCGACATCATGGACGAGATCGTGCGGACAGGCGTCCCGCCAACCGGCTCGCCCACACTCGATGCGCTGATCGACGCGACGCGCGAAGACCGGCCGGGCGAAGCAGACCTCGCGAAGCTGGCTCGTGGAGTACTGCCATCGACGCTCGAGCAGCGCCGCACCCGACTCGCAAGAGAAGTCGACCACCATCCGTGATCTGAACGCGAATGTTCTTCAGCGGCAGGATAATCAGCGGCCGCGACTCAGCGCTCACCGACGAGGGCGCCCGCTGGTGTCGAACCGGGAGCGCGTGGCCGCGACGTAGTCCTCCACCGTGATGGGCTTGACCCCGCCGATCACCTCAACAAGGTTGTTGACTCCGGCGAACACGCCGTCGCGGTAGTCCTGGGCCACGTTGCTGATGTGCTGCACGAAATGCGGTGAGGCGCCGCCTGCGGTCAGGTCGGCGGCGAATGTCGGGATGCCGATGGGCTCGTAGCGCACCGGGATACCCAGGGTGGCTTGGACTTTCGCCGCGATACCATGCCAGTCGAGTTCTTCGGCGCCGAACAGCGGGTAGACCTGGCGGTCGTGCGGGTCGGGGTTTTCCAGGATGGCGGCGATGACATGGGCTTGATCCGCTGCATCTATGGGGGCGTGGCGGCCATCGGCGAACGGTAGCCGGTAGATCCCTTCGTCGTTTTCGCGGGTCCAGAACATGTTCATAAAGAACGTGAAGAAGGTCGGCCGCAGATGGGTGATGACCATCGCGCTGCGGTCCAGGAGGCGCTCGGCGATCCAATGCTGGCGCGCGGCATTGCTTTTGGCTTCGCGTCGTGCCGAAATTTGTGACATGTTGACCACTGCGTGTACGCCGGCCTCGCTCGCGGCCTGGACGAAGTTCGCGGTGGCCTCGACCAATCCTGGGGCAACGGGGTAGTTGAAGTAGGCCGCACTCACCCCGGCAGTCGCAGCGCTCACCGTAGGAAAGTCCAGCAGATCGCCCTGCACGACTTCGGCGCCCTGTTCACGTAGCCGGGCCGCGCGCTCATCAAGGGTGTGCACGAGCGCGCGGACGCGCCGACCGCGCTCGCGCAACAAGCGCACCGTGTGCGCGCCCGTGTTGCCGGTGGCGCCTGTGATCAGGAACAACTCCTTGCTTTGCGTCATGGGTGTCGCCTTTCTCGCTCATTGACCTACGCTGACCCCCTACACAACCCAAGTAAACCGATCGGTATTCCTAAAAATTCTTGATGATCTGTGAACTTTGGGAATAAATAAACCGATCGGTTTATTGTGATTGCCATGAGCGACGCAAGCATCGCCGCAACTCCGGTTGGCCGCCCGCCCCGCAAGCGGATCCTGATCGCCGCGACAACTCTGTTTCGTCGGGACGGCATCCGCGCCACCGGCGTGGAGCGGATCGCCGAGGAAGCGCAGGTCTCAAAGCGCACCCTCTATCAGCACATTTCCAGCAAGGAAGAGCTCGTAGGGGCGTACCTGCGACGGATCCACGACACCGGAGGGCCACCCAATGAGCAGGCCCTCGACACTCCCAGCGCTAGCCCGCGCAACCGCCTGTTGGCGATTTTCGACAGTCCACCGACGGACCGTTTCCGCGGCTGCCCCTTTCACAACGCGGCCGTCGAGGCAGCTGACGAGATGCCAGACGTCCACGACATCGTCCACGAACACAAGCTGCAGTTCATCGCGCGCTTGACCGACGCAGCCGCCCAAGCCGGCGCGACAGATCCCTACCAATTGGGCCACCAGCTTGCGGTGTTGTTCGAGGGCGGTCTGGCACTGGCCACCTCGCTCAACGACACCGCGGCCTTGATTCACGCACGATCGGCGGCCGAAGTCATTATCGACGCCGCGGTGCGTCCGACGACTGCTGACCGGTGAGTCCCACATCGGATATGCCGCGAAGTAGTAGCCGATCAGCGCCAGCGGCACCGCGTTGGCGGTGGACGTGACGTTCACGATGGTCCCGATGCCGGCACTGCGCATGGTTGGTACACGCTGGCACCCAAGGTAATTGGGGACCCAGACTGGGTGGCTTCTTTGAGGACCTGATCCTGGACCACCTGGCGCGCCGGTAAACTCGCCTAGTTAACCTCCCGCCAGAACAAGCCAAACAAGGGAGATACCGGTGTCCATCTATGACCTCGTGCTTCACGGCGGACGGGTTATCGACCCCGAAACGGCAACTGATGGGGTCTGCGACGTCGGCATCAACGGGAGCACCATCGCCGAGGTCAGCACGACCCCATTGGAGGGCCGCCGCGCGCTCGACGTCGCAAACCGGGTCGTCGCCCCCGGGTTCATCGACATGCACAGTCACTGCTTCGGCATCCCGGGTCTGCGCCTGCAGGCGCTCGACGGCATCACCACCGCACTCGAACTGGAGATCGGTGTGCACCCGATCGACCGCGCCTACCAACGGGCCGCACTTGAGGGGCGCCCCATCAACTACGGCTTCTCCGCGGGCTGGGCCGCGGCACGGCTTCACGTCAAGACTGGAAGGCCGTTGAGCGGTCAACCCACCGATGGTCTTATCGCCATGGGAGTACCCGAATGGCAAGCCGAGGCCAGCCCCGATGAGGTCAGCCGGATTCTGACGTTACTGCAATCCGATCTCCGTGACGGCGCCCTCGGGATCGGCCTCGTCGTCGGGTACGCACCACGCGTGACGCCCGCGGAGTACACCGCAGTCGCCCGATTGGCGGCCGAGCGCGGCGTACCCACCTACACCCATGCGCGCGAACTCGTCGAGCAGGATCCCGACACCCCGATCGACGGAGCAGAGGAAATCGTGCGCGCAGCAGGCGAGACGGGTGCCCACATGCATTACTGCCACGTCAACAGCACCTCACTGCGTCATCTGGACCGAGTGCTCGGCGTGGTTGAGCGCGCCCGCTCCCACGGAGCCCACGTCTCCACGGAGGCCTACCCCTACGGCACCGGCATGACCAGTGTCAATGCGGCGTTCCTGGATCCGAACGTGCTCCACCGGCGGGGGATCACCCCGCATGCGATCCAGGACATCGCCACTGGTCGACGCTTCGACAGCGCCGAGGATCTGGCCAACGCACGCCAGACCAACGTCGGTGACCTTGTCTTTGTCGAATTTCTCGAAGAGGACGACCCCACGACGCGGCAACTGCTGACCAGAGCGCTGATCTTCCCCGACACCACGATCGCCACGGACGGTTTCGAACCGCTGTGGCGCAGCACGCCGTACAACGACCATCAATGGCCGCTGCCCGCCGATGCCGTCACCCATCCACGCACAGCCGGTACCTACAGCCGCTCGATCCGCACCCTGTGGCGAGAGACCGGCGCACTGAGCCTGATGGAAGTGATCCGGCGCAGCAGTCTGCTGCCGGCGCAAATCCTTGCCACGTCCGTGCCCGCGATGTCGCGTAAAGGCCGCGTCCAGACGGGCGCGGACGCCGACATCGTTGTCTTCGACCCCGACACCGTCTCCGATCAAGCCACCTATACGTACACCACCGCACCGTCGACGGGATACGACTACGTCATCGTGAACGGTGTCGAGTTGGTCAGCGAGGGCCGCCTGCGCACGGACCAACTGCCTGGCAAACCGGTCCGAGCCTGACAGGCTGCGCCGCAACGGTTTTCGACCTATCGCGCGCCTTGGGCCGCCACCCAGCTGGGCGGCCGCTTCTCAATGAAGGCCGCAACGCCCTCGAGCGCGCTCGGATCCATCATGTTGCAGGCCATCGTTGCGCCTGCGTCCGCATAGGCGGACTCGATGCCCACTTCGATCTGGCGGTAGAACAGGGCCTTTCCCATTGCGACGGCGACACCCGGCTTCGCGACAATGCGTGCTACCAGCGCCTCGACCTCGTCGTCCAGCGCCTCTGGCGCTGCCACCCTGTTGACCAGCCCTAACACGCGGGCCTCCTCAGCAGAGACGAATTCGCCGGTGACGAGCATCTCGAAGGCGGCTTTACGCGGCACATTGCGCGACAGCGCCACTCCCGGGGTCGCGCAGAAGAGCCCGACGTTGATGCCGCTGACCGCGAAGCGCGCGTCATGGCTCGCCACCGCGAGGTCACACATCGCGACGAGCTGGCAGCCCGCAGCAGTCGCGAGACCATGGACACGCGCAATCACCGGGACTGGGAGGCGCTGGATCGACAGCATCACGGCTGTGCACTGTGCAAACAGCTGCTGGTAGTACTCGAGCGAAGGCTCGGACCGCATTTCCTTGAGGTCGTGGCCGGCGCAGAAAGCCTTCCCGGATGCCCGGAGCACGACGGCGCGTATCAATTCGTCGTTGGCAAGCGTGTCAACGGCCTCCCCCAGGGCTGCGAGCATCGCTTCGGACAGCGCGTTGAAGGCCTGGGGACGATTCAGCGTCAGCGTGACGACGCCGCGATCGTCGCGTTGTTGTAGTAGCAGCGGCTCTTCCATCGCGTCGACCTCACTCGATTGCGGCGGCGCCGATGGCGTGCTCGCGCACTTCGAACGCCTAGATCCTGCCGGTGGATGTCTTGGGGACGCTAGCAGCGACCGCGAGCGCCAGTCGGCGTATTCGGTATAAGCCGTCAAGCCCATAGGGATCTGTAAGGGTGGACTCATGTTCAGGCGGCTCGTCACCAGCCTCGGGCTCGGCGCGGCCGTGATCGCTGCCCCGATCCCGTCGGCTGTGGCGGACCCCTGTCCGGACATCGAGCTGGTATTCGCCCGCGGCACCGGCGAGCCGCCAGGAATGGGCAGAGTGGGTGACGCGCTGGTGGCGACACTCGCGCCGCTGCTCGACGGACGCACCCTGGGCACTTACGCGGTGAATTACCCAGCCAGCCTGAACTTCCTGACCACGAGTGCCGGCGCCGACGACGCACGCGGTCACATCGCTTGGACGGCCGGCGCGTGTCCCGGCACCAGGATTGTGCTCGGAGGGTTCTCCCAAGGCGCCGCAGTGGTTTCCATGCTGGCCGGCGTGCCGCCCGTTGGCGACCGGGTCGGGTCCATCGGCTCGGCTCCGCCGCTGGCCCCGGATCTGACTGACCGGGTCGCCGCGGTCGCGGTGTTCGCCAACCCGGGCGCACGGTTCGGCTCTGCGCTGTCGTCGACGGGACAGTTTGCCGGACGCGCCATCGACCTGTGCAGTCAGGGCGACCCGATCTGCTCGGAGGGACGCGACCGATCCGCGCACAGCAACTACGAGATGCCGCCCTACCCGGATCAGGCGGCCGGGTTTATCGCAGGCCTGGTGTAGCCGCGAGTTCGAAAAGCACTGCTGCCCAGGGCACTACGGGCGAACGACCCACTGGCGGTGCCGGACTGACTCACGACACTAGAACGTGTTGACCAGCCTTCGCCGGTCAGCCATCTGGCGCGACATTGTGTAGTGGTGGTAGTGCATCGCGCACTTGAGCACGCAGATGAACAATACGTTCGGATCGGGCCGTCGGCGGAGCATCGTCGCCATCCGACGGCGATAGATCCGGCGCAGCTCCGGGTCGGGGACTTTCATCATCAGCCGTACAAACAGACCAATCGCGCGCAGGGCATCGACGGACTGTGGCTTCCATTTCTTCCACGGATGTTGGCGCCAATACTCATTGCGAGCCCGGGCGAAATTGAATCGGCGTGTCAGATAGAGATTCTCGAGCCGCTCGAAGTAGAAGTCGGCATCGTACAAATCCCGCATCAGGCCGATGTAGCCCTCGCGCAATTCGTCGCGAGTCATGCCGAGCGGAATCACGTTTGTGCCGAATTCCTGCTCGTCTTCGAGATCGAGGCGGCCATCGTCCTTCAGACGGGCGTAGAGCGGTGTTTTCGGGATCGCTGCGAGCATGCCGACCATCGCGTGCATGATGTCGGTCTGACGCATGAACTCGCACTGGGCCTTGAAGATCCGGGGATCGTCGTGGTCGAATCCGACGATCATGCCGCACCAGACTTCGAGGCCCGAGTCTTGCACTCTGCGGACACGGTCGACGATCGTCACGCCTTTGCCGCGGACGTTTTGATACTTCTTGGTCTCGCGCAGCGATTCTTCGTTCGGGCTCTCGATACCGATGAAGACGACCTGAATGTTGGCCGCGACCATCAACTCCATCAGCTCATCGTCTTCGGACAGGTTCAGCGACGCCTCGGTGAAGAACGTGAACGGGTAGCCATGCGCGGCTTGCCACGCGGCGACGTCGCGCAGCAATGGCTTCACCGCGACCTTGTTGCCGATCAGGTTGTCATCGACGATGAAGGCGATGACGAGGCCCTGCGTGCGCATCGCTTCCAACTCGGCGATCACCTGCTCGCTCGTCTTCAGCCGCGGCTTGCGACCGAACGTGACGATGATGTCGCAAAACTCGCACTGGAATGGACAACCGCGGCTGAACTGAATGCTGCCGAACAGATAGTTCTTGATCTTCAGCAGGTCATACCGCGGCACCGGCACGCGAGTCATGTCGGTCCGCTCGAGTTGTTCGTAACGGCGCTGATGTCGGTGTTGGGCCCACTCTTCAAGAAACTGCGGCCAGGTCGTTTCCGCTTCGCCGACGAAGATCACGTCGGCCAGGCCGTCGAAGTAGTCTTCCTGCACACTTACCCACGGACCGCCGACGACCGTGAAGACGCCACGGGCTTTCAATTCCCGGAGAATCTCGCGCATCCGACGGCGCTGGACGATCTGCCGGTGAGCCCGACGATGTCGGCCTGCGCCAGGCGGTCGTAGTCGATCGGCTCGACGTTCTCATCGACGATCGTCAGGCAATGCTCATCAGGCGTCAGCGCGGCGAGCAGCGGCAGGCAGGCGGTCGGCAAGTTGCACTTCTTACCAAGCAGCGGCAGCGCGTGCTCAAGGCCCCAGTAGGACACCTCGAACCGGGGATTGATGAGGACGATGTCAGCCATGGTCTGCCTGCTTCGATCGGACCGGTCGACCCGATGCTACGCCGACGGGGCCGCTGTTTGCTGGCGGCATCTCAGGCGAAGCGAACGGTCGAAAACGGTTGACAGGTACGAAGGGTGCGTTTTATCCATTGGGTCGACGCAATTACACACGAACCATCCGGCACGCCGTGGCTGCCGTGTCCTGGCGGATAGAGCCGACGGGACATGGCCACGGTCAACGGTCCATCAGGCGGCGACGACTGCCCGACAATGCGTCCTCGCCGATCGCACATGGTCGACCGCCTGATTGATGTCCGTTATCGGGAAGACCTGTGCCGCATGCCAACCCAATGCCAGGTCGGTGCGGTCGATGTCGTCGTGGGGTGGTCATTTTCGCGGAGGTCAAGGGCGGGGTGGGGTGGCGGGCCCGAGTAGGAACTGGGCATCCTGCATTCGCCAATCCTCGATGCGGTCCGCGGTGGTTGATCGTCATTCAGGACCCCGACGGCAATTGCATTCGGCTCTACACGCTGGAGTCGCACGGTCCCGAGATCAAGCCGGCCACCAACAGCCCACGGCTGGCAGGGTGAAAACCGGCGCGCGGCATGCTCCGTCGTTGACTGAACAGGATGCCCGACCACCAACGCATCGTTGTCGAGCCACACCCGAAACGTTTCATAAAGCATCCTTCGGTCCACCTCGGGAAGATCGCCAAATCCGTCCAGCACCGCGCCGGCAGTCTTGACCATCACATGCGGCGCGCTCAAGGCAACGGTGGCCAGGATGGAGCCCTCGAACGCAGCGACCGGGGACGTGGAATCGGTCGGACCGCGCACCATCACATTTGCGAGATGCAACGCTCGTGGCGTATCGCGCAGATCGTCGAAGGGAGCGCACTTACACCCACCCGCGGCAGTTGTCGAGACAGCAGGGCGACAACCATGTCGAGTTTCGGTCCGACGTGCGTGTGCGCGGCCGACATACCGATCATCGTTGACGGACATCAGTGGTCTTACCCGACGGATGGACGGCGTACACGTAATCATATACAGAGTACAGTTGGCGGACATGGCGAACCGGAGAAGCGGATCCGCGGGCCGCGAGCGGCTGAGTCGCGATTCCATCGTGAACGGGGCCATCGCGCTGGCCGACGCGGAGGGCCTCGACGCGGTGACCATTCGGCGGCTCGCCCAGGATCACGAAGTCACCCCGATGGCGTTGTACTGGCATTTCAAGGACAAGGGCGAACTGCTCGACGGCATCGCGGAACGCCTATTCGCCGATGTCCGGCTCCCGGCGCCATCCCCGAGGCCCTGGCCCGAGCAATTGCGGTCCGTCCTCGATGCGCTGGCGGACGCGCTGCGCCCGCACCCCGAGGTGGCCGGCCTCGTCTCCAACCGCGTGCTCTCCTCCGAGGCCGGGCTGACCGTGGCCGAACACACGCTGGCCTTGCTGCGGCACGCGGGCCTTTCCGCCGAGCAGGCGGCCCAGGTCGGCGGATACCTGCTCAACGCCGTGGCCATGCTTGTGGCCACCGAGCCGGGGCGAGAGCATGGTCCTGACTCCGAGGCCCGTGACGACGCGATCCGCCGCAAGACTGCGTCGTTGAGCGGGCTGCCTATGCGGCGGTATCCGAACGTCGTGTCCTCCGCCGGCGTGCTGGCCGCGTGCCCGAGTCCGGACGCCTACTTCAGCCTGGGACTCGACATGCTGATCGCCGGTGTCATCCTCATCACGGACCAAGCTCGCCCCGAGGCAAACCCAGCCTGACCTGGTAGGACTGCCACAGCTTCACCCCTCCGTTGACAACTATACTGTGTATATGTTTCACTATACGATGTACATGTACGGCATATACAAACACGGACGGCGGAGTCAGATGAATCAGAACGGAACAGGTGACCAGCGCGATGCGCTGACCCACCCACTTACCCTGCGCAGCGGCATCACCCTGCCAAATCGGATCGCAAAGGCCGCGACCAGCGAGCATCTGGCCGACCGTCGCGGGGCACCGACCAACCAGCTCATCACCGCCTACCGGGCGTTGGCGCTCTCCGGCGCAGGCCTGTTGATCAGCGGCAACGTCATGGTCGACGGCGCTGCGCTGGAAGCACCGCGCAACGTGGTCATCGAGGACGATCGACACCGCGAGCAGCTGCGTCGGTGGGCCGCGGTGACCGAGGGCACCGACGCCAAGTTCATCCTGCAGCTGTCGCACCCAGGTCGGCAGACCATGCGCGGCAACCGTCTACGCGGGCGTCGTCAGGACGTCGTCGGCCCGTCCGAAGTGCCCCTCGCCGTGGGTGGCAATCGGCTCTTCCAGGCGCCGCGCGCCCTGTCTGACGTGGAAATCAAAGCGATCATCGCGCGCTTTGCCCGCGCCGCCCAGATCGCCGCCGTCGCCGGCTTCCACGGCGTGCAGATCCACGCCGCGCACGGCTACCTGTTCAACCAGTTCCTCTCACCACTGGTCAACCGCCGCACCGACCGTTGGGGCGGCTCACTGGAGAACCGGATGCGGCTGCTCGTCGAGACCGTGAGAGAGATCCGCGCGGCGACCTCCCCCCGGTTCCTCATCGCCGTCAAACTGAATTCCGCCGATTTCCAGCGCGGCGGCTTCGACTCTGACGACTCCTTGACCGTCGCGCGCGCCCTGGAGAAGGAAGGCATCGACCTCCTGGAGATCTCAGGCGGCACCTACGAGAGCACCGCCATGGTCACGGGCATGCCACAGCGAGAATCGACGCGGGCGCGGGAAGCGTACTTCATCGAATTCGCCGAACGGTTCTCCACGGAAGTGTCGGTTCCGATCATGCTGACGGGCGGATTCCGCACCCGGCAGGGCATGAACGATGCATTGGACAGCGGTGCAGTAGCAGTCGTCGGTCTCGCACGCCCGATTACCTACGAACCGGATCTGCCCCAACGCCTCCTAAATGGAACCGCCGAGAAGAGCTTGGTGGCGCCGAAGACCCTCGGCCACAAGAACATCGACGACCTTCTCAACAGCGCGTGGCACCAGCAGCAGATCGCCCGCATGGGCCGTGGCAGAGCCGTGCGGTCCCGACGCGCCCCCGCGATCGCCCTCGTAATCGCCCTGCTGACCACCGCCCGGGACCTCCTACTTCCCCAGCTGGCGCCCCGCTGACTTCAGATTCCCCCGACCCGGCACTGCGGCGACCCGCTCGTAGCGCTGAACCCATCCCCGAAGGAACCATGGACCTCCAACTGACCGACAAGGTCGTGATCGTCACCGGCGCGGCCTCGGGCATCGGGCGAGCCAGTGCCCGCCTGCT
>Ga0207693_10000375_pt1 | contig 41107 bp, 39 predicted proteins | sample LARL81metaG_FD_184347 | JGI IMG/M metagenome (GOLD analysis project Ga0207693, IMG submission 184347) | Corn, switchgrass and miscanthus rhizosphere microbial communities from Kellogg Biological Station, Michigan, USA - LAR L8-1 metaG... | ecosystem: Host-associated > Plants > Roots >... | reverse complement strand
GGCCTCAGACAGGCCCGAGCTCGCCTTGATCGTGATCTTGTTCTCCTTGCCGGTCGCCTTGTCCTTGGCGCTGACGTGCAGGATGCCGTTGGCGTCGATATCGAACGTGACCTCGATCTGCGGCATGCCGCGCGGCGAAGGCGGAATGCCTTCGAGGTTGAACTGGCCGAGGCTCTTGTTGCCGCTCGCCACGTCGCGCTCGCCCTGCAGCACGTGAATCGTCACCGCGCTCTGGTTGTCGTCGGCGGTTGAGAACACCTGCTGCGCCTTGGTCGGAATCGTCGTGTTCTTCTGGATCAGCTTGGTCATTACCCCGCCCAGCGTCTCGATGCCGAGCGACAGCGGCGTCACGTCGAGCAGCAGCACGTCCTTGACGTCGCCCTTCAGCACGCCGCCCTGGATCGCAGCGCCCACCGCCACCGCTTCGTCGGGGTTGACGTCCTTGCGCGGCTCCTTGCCGAAGAACTCCTTCACCTTGTCCTGAACCTTCGGCATGCGCGTCTGGCCGCCCACCAGGATGACGTCGCTGATGTCGGAGAGCTTGACGCCCGCATCCTTGATCGCGATGCGGCAAGGCTCGATCGTGCGCTCGATCAGGTCCTCGACCAGCGATTCGAACTTGGCGCGGGTGATCCTGACCGACAGGTGCTTGGGTCCCGACTGGTCGGCCGTGATGTACGGCAGGTTGACGTCGGTCTGCTGCGACGACGACAACTCGATCTTGGCCTTCTCGGCGGCTTCCTTCAGCCGCTGCAGCGCCAGCACGTCGTTCTTCAGGTCGACGCCCTGGTCCTTCTTGAACTCGGTGACGATGTAGTCGATCAGACGCTGGTCAAAGTCCTCGCCGCCGAGAAAGGTGTCGCCGTTGGTCGACATCACCTCGAACTGATGCTCCTTGTCGACGACCGCGATCTCGATAATCGATATATCGAACGTGCCGCCACCCAGGTCGTAGACCGCGATCTTGCGGTCGCCTTCCTTCTTGTCCATGCCGAACGCGAGCGCAGCCGCGGTCGGCTCGTTGATGATGCGCTTCACATCGAGACCGGCGATCTTGCCGGCGTCCTTGGTCGCCTGGCGCTGCGAGTCGTTGAAATACGCCGGAACCGTGATCACGGCTTCGGTCACCTCTTCGCCGAGATAATCCTCGGCGGTCTTTTTCATCTTGCGCAGGATCTCGGCCGAGACCTGCTGCGGCGCGATCTTTTTGCCGCGCACGTCGACCCAGGCGTCGCCATTGTCCGCCTTGACGATCTTGTAGGGCATGAGGCCAATGTCCTTCTGGACTTCCTTTTCGGCGAACTTGCGGCCGATCAGCCGCTTGACCGCGAAGATCGTGTTCTTCGCATTGGTGACGGCCTGCCGCTTGGCGGGAGCGCCGACGAGGATCTCGCCGTCTTCCTGATAGGCGACGACCGAGGGCGTCGTCCGCGCGCCTTCGGAATTCTCGATCACTTTCGGCGTAGTGCCTTCCATGATGGCGACGCAGCTGTTGGTCGTTCCGAGGTCGATGCCGATAATCTTGGCCATGCTGATTCCTTCCTTTTGCTGGATGCGTGTCTTAGCCGCTACGTGGGGATTTTTCGGTTGGGTTCAAGGCAAAACGCGCGTTATCCGGTCTCGCCGCCGCGGTCGTTCGGCTTGGCCACGGCGACCAGTGCCGGCCGCAGGATGCGATCGCCAAGCAGGTAGCCTTTCTGGAAGACCTGCGCGACGGTGCCTGCCGGCTGGTCGGATTCGATCATCGTCATCGCCTGGTGGCGATGCGGATCGTACTTCTCGCGCAACGGATCGATCGCAACGATCTGTGCCTTGTCGAAGGCCGCGGTCAGGTTCTTCAGCGTCAACAGCACGCCATCCCTGAGCGCTTCGATCGATGCAGCCGGCGCGGCCAGCGTCTGCTCGAGCGCGTCCTTGACAACCAAGAGCTCCTGGGCAAAGCGCTCGATCGCGTACTTGTGCGCCTTGGTTACGTCGTTCTGGGCAAGCTTGCGCACGTTGTCGGTTTCCGCCATCGCGCGCAGCCACGCATCCTTGAGCCGGGAAGCTTCGTCCTCGGCCTGCTTCAGCAGCGTGGCCAGATCCGGCGCGGGATCGCCCGGCCGGGCCGCCGGCCCGCTTGCCGGCGCATCGGTCGGGATCGGAACGCCGGCCTCGACTTCTCCGGAAACTTGACTGTTATGGTCGGGATTTTCGCCCATCGTTGCTCCTATGCCAACACCGGGGATATGGGGCTGTTTCGATCCGCTTCAACCGCGATCGGACCGAAAAGACGCGAATCCGAGCGTAATCCCGGCGCGGGAGCCCGCCTGGACCCCGAGAGACGGTCCCGGACGCGAATCGTCCTAGCGGTCCGCGCCCAAGGCTTTGGCTCGCGCCTGGCTCATCTCGCGCGCGGCGGCGTCAGCCGGCAACTCCAGCCAGCCCTGGAGATTTCGCATCGCCAGGTCGGCCAGGGCGGCGATCCACCCGGGTCGCTCGTTCAGGCAGGGAATGCAGTGCAATTCCTGGCCGCCGGCGCCTAGAAAGGCGGCCTGCGCGTCGTGGCCCAGCTCCTCGAGGGTTTCCAGGCAGTCGCTGACGAAGCCAGGGCACGCGATGTCGACCCGGCGCATCCCCTCCTTCGCCAGCGCGAGCAGGGTCGGCAGCGTATACGGCTCCAGCCACCGGGCGCGGCCGAAGCGCGACTGGAACGAGACCGCGTACTGCTCGCTGGTCAGACCGAGCTCACTGGCGACCAGGCGCGCGGTCTTGTGGCAGTGACAATGGTACGGGTCGCCCAGGTCGAGGCTTCTCCTCGGCACGCCGTGGAACGACAGCAGCAATTTGTTCGGCCTGCCGTTTTTCACCCAGTAATCGTTGATGCTCTGGGCGACCGCTTTGATGTAGCCGGGGTCGTCGTGGTAAGGCGCGACCACGCGCAGCGCCGGGACCGCACGCATCCGGGACGCCGTCGCGAACACCGCATCGAGGGCGGACGCGGTGGTGCTCGCCGCGTACTGCGGATAAAGCGGCAGGACCAGCACGCGGTCGCAGCCGCCAGCCTTGAGCCTGGCCATCGCGCTGTCTATCGTCGGCCGCCCGTAGCGCATGCCGAGCTCGATCTGGGCGTGATCGGACGGAAGGCCCATCTCCTTCAGCCGCTGCCCCAGGTAGCCCTGCAGCAGCGTCTTCTGCTTGACGCTGTGGACCAGCAATGGCGAACCGTCCTTGCCCCAGATGGTCGCGTACTTTCGAGCCGACTTCGCCGGCCGCACGCGCAGGATCACCCCGTGCAGTATGGGCAGCCACGCCGCGCGCGGTATCTCGATTACGCGCTCATCGGACAGGAATTCGGCGAGGTAGGTGCGCACGGCGGGGATCGTCGGCGCATCGGGCGTGCCGAGGTTGACCAGCAGCACGCCGATCCGGCGCGGCCGGTCATGGGCGAATGCGGGCTCGGGCAGGAAGGACATCAGTAGCATGCCTCCGGCTCGCGCTCGCGATGCGCAAGGGACCGTGTGCCCGCGTGGCAGCGCGATGGCCCGATGCCGTTCACGAGACGGCGCGTCGGCTGGCCGCGGTCAATCGTCGGCAATCTGCTGCGACAGCGCGCTCGACAGCAGCTTGGCCGTGACGTCGACGATCGGCACGACGCGCTCATAGGCCATCCGAGTCGGACCGATGACGCCCAGCGTTCCGATGACCTCCCCGCCCGCCTCGTACGGCGCCGTGACGACACTGCATTCGTCGAGCGGCAGCAGACCCGACTCGCCGCCGATATAGATCTGCACGCCCTCCGCTTGCTGCGAGGCGTCGAGCAGGTGCAACAGCGAAGTCTTCTGCTCGAACAGGTCGAACAGCAGGCGCAGGCGCTGCATGTTCGACGAGAAGTCGCCGGCGTTCAACAGGTTCCGCTCGCCGCTGACGACCAGCGACTCGTCGCGGCTCAATGCGCCTTCGCCGACATCGACCGCCGCCCTCATCAGCCCGGCGATGTCGTCGCCCAGCGCGCGCAGCTCGTCGGCCAGCCGGCCGCGTATCGCCCCGAGCGGCGAGCCGGCGAAATTGTGGTTGAAGAAATTCGTCGCCTCGATCAGCTGCGCCTGCGTGTACGGACGATTGGTGTGCAGTATGCGATTCTGCACGTCGTTTTCGGCGGTCACGATGATCAACAGGACCCGGCGCTCGGACAGACGCAGGAATTCGAGGTGACGAAATGTCGCTTCGCGCCGCTTCGGCGTCATTACGACGCCGGCGAACTGGGTAAGCTGCGACAGCATGACGGCCGCGGCATTGACGATCTGCTGCGGGTGATCGGCGTGGAGCTCTTCTTCGAGACGGCGGATCTCGATTTGCTCCAGCGGCTTCACGACCATCAGCGTATCGACAAAAAAACGATAACCCTTGGCTGTAGGAATCCTGCCCGCCGATGTGTGCGGGCTGGCTATGAACCCCATCTCCTCGAGGTCGGCCATCACGTTCCGTATCGTCGCCGGCGACAGCTCCAGGCCCGATTGCCGCGACAGCGCACGCGAACCCACCGGCTGGCCGTCGGTGATGTAGCGCTCGATCAGCGTCTTTAACAGGTGTTGCGAGCGAGGATCCACGATCGGTCTATTGTACCGCCGGCCTTGTCGGCAAGGCGACGACCACACCCTGTGCGCGCGTTTGGCCCGCCCGCGCGCATGTGCTTTAATCGCTGCCATGGGGGGTCCGGCACAACGCTTCGCAACAGTCGCGCTGATCGGCCGCTACGCGAGCGCCGGCATCGCCGAGCCGCTGAAGCGCCTGGCGGCGTTTCTGGCGGACCGCGGTCACGATGTCATCCTCGATGCGGAGACCGCGCAGTGCACGCCGTTGCCAGGCTACCGCACCGCGCCGGCGGAAGAGCTCGGGCGCAACGCCCAACTTGCGATCGCTGTCGGTGGCGACGGCACGATGCTGTCGATCGCTCGCCGGCTCGCGCCGTTCGATGTGCCGCTGATCGGCATCAATCAGGGCCGCCTCGGATTCCTGACCGACATCGCGCTCGCCGATATGGAAAGCGCGCTGTCCGCGATGCTCGACGGGCGTTACGTGGAAGAGACACGCACGCTGCTCGACGCGACGCTGACGCTGGCCACCGGTGGCAGCGAGCGCACGCTGGCGCTGAACGATGTCGTCGTCGGTCGCGGCGCGATGGGTGGAATGATCGACTGCGCGGTGACGATCGACGGCAAGTTCGTCTATGCGATGCGCGCCGACGGACTGATCGTCGCCACGCCCACCGGATCGACCGCATACGCGCTGTCGGCACAGGGTCCGATCGTCGATCCGATCGTCGCCGCCCTGTTGCTGGTCCCGGTCGCGCCACACGCGCTCACCAACCGCCCGATCGCGGTGCGCGACTCCGCAGTGATCGAGATAACGCTGCTGCGCGGCAAGGATGCGAGCCTGCATTGCGACGGCCAGTCGCATTTCGCGCTGGTCGAGGGTGATCGCGTCGTCGTCCGGCGCGCCGCGCATCGACTCCGCCTGCTGCATCCGCAGGATCACGATCATTTCGCGATGCTTCGCCAGAAGCTGCACTGGAGCGAGACGCCGGAGCGGCTTCGTCCTTAGGCGAAAAGGGCGCATTCCCCCGGCTGCCTCAGTTACCTTAAGTCGCCTAAGGCTTAGGTCGGAGCGCGGCGAGGCTTGCTTCCGGCGATAATCGGGGGCGCGCGCTTTGCGCCGGAAAATCGAATCGATGCTTCGCCTGCTTTCCATTCGTAATTTCGCCGTCGTCGAGGCGCTCGAGGTCGAGTTCCGGCCCGGCTTCACCGTGTTGACCGGCGAAACCGGCGCCGGGAAATCGATCCTGCTCGATGCCTTGTCGCTGCTGCTCGGCGACCGCTTCGAGACGCGGCAGTTGCGTGCGAGCACCGACCGCGCCGAAATCGCCGCCGAGTTCGACGGCGACGAGACACCGGACTTGCGCGCGTGGCTCGCCGCGCAGGATCTCGCCGACGAAGGACCGCTGTTGCTGCGCCGCGTGCTCGATGCGCAGGGACGAAGCCGTGCTTACATCAACGGACGGCCGGCGACGCTGGCTCAGCTGGCGGACATCGGCGAACGCCTGATCGACCTGCACGGCCAGCACGCGCACCAGTCGCTGGGCCGGCCCGAAGCGCAGCGCCAGCTGCTCGATTCTTACGGCGGCGTCGAGGCCCTTGCGCGCGAAGTCGCTGCCGCCTGGCGCGCCTGGCGCGAAGCGATCGAGCGCCGCGACCGCGGCGGCCGAGAGGCCGAGGCGCGTCAAGCCGAGCGCGACGCGCTTGCTGCGCGCAATGCGGAGCTCGCGGCCCTCGGCGCGACGGCCGACGAGTGGCAGACGCTGTCGCAGGCGCAATCCCGGCTCGCGCATGCGGCGACCTTGCTCGAGACGGCGACGACTGCGGAGGCCGAATTCACCGAAGGCGACGCCGCCCTCGGCGCGCGGCTCGCCGTCCTCGCGCATCGTCTGCGGCAGGCCGCACAACATGATCAAGCACTTTCCGACATCGTTCAACTTGCCGACGAGGCCAAGATTCGCGTCGACGAAGCGGGCCGGAGCCTCCGCGCCTATCGCGAGCGCCTCGACCTCGATCCGGGCGAGTTCTCGCGCGTCGAAACACGGCTTGCGGCGTTCCACGATCTCGCGCGCAAGCATCGCGTGCGTCCCGAGACCCTGGCGGCGCTGGCCGACGAAACCGCGCGCCGCCTCGCAGAGCTCGTCGCGGACTCCGACGCCGGCGCACTGCAGCGCGCCGCCGATCAAGCCAGGCAATCGTTCGATGCGCTGGCGCGCGAGCTCTCCGGCAAACGCAAAGCGGCGGCGCTGTCGCTGGGCAAAAAGGTCACTGCGATGATGAAGGAGCTGGCGATGGCCGGCGGCCGCTGCGAGATCACATTGACGACACTGGCCGAGCCGGCGAGCTTCGGCGCCGAAACCGTCGAATTCCGTGTCGCGACCCATCCGAAACAGCCGCTCGGCCCGTTGGCGCGAGTCGCGTCGGGCGGTGAGCTGTCGCGACTCGCGCTGGCGATCCAGGTGGTGCTGGCCGAAGTCGGGCGCGTTCCGACGCTGATCTTCGACGAGGTCGACGTCGGCATCGGCGGCGCCGTGGCGGTGACTGTCGGCCGAATGCTGCGCGAGCTCGGGCTAAGGCGGCAGGTGCTCTGCGTCACCCATCTGCCGCAGGTGGCGGCATGCGCGGACGAGCACTACCGCGTCACCAAGATCGGCAAGGGCGACGCGGTCGCGTCCGAGCTGGCGCGACTTTCCGCTGGCGCGCGGGTCGAGGAGCTTGCGCGAATGCTCGGCGGCCACGAAATCACCGCCAAGACGCGGGCACACGCCGGCGAATTGCTGGCGCAGCAGCGCGAGGCGACGACGCGACGCGCGCGCTAGTCGCGATTGTCCGGACGGCGCGGCGGCGCCACCGCAATGAGGCCGCCCATCGAGACCGTCGACCAATGAAAAACGGCCGCTCTCGCGGCCGTCGATGGACGTTCGGACCGGCTACAGGTGGCGCGCCTTGGCCTTGTCCGCGGTCGACACGGCGGTGAAGCTGCCGCGCACCCGATGCGTCGCGCGCTTGGCCTTCGAAGCGGTAGGCAGCGCCAGCGATTCGCCGGTTTCGAGCCAGTACTTGACCCGCTGCGCATCGGCGATGCGCGAAAGCTTGCCGTACGAGTCCAGCAGGACGATGACGACCGGCCGATTGACGATATTGGCAAGCATCACCAGGCATTTCCCCGCTTCCCGAATAAACCCGGTCTTGCTGAGCGTGATGTCCCACTGCCCGCCGCGCACCAGCGAATTGGTATTGTTGAAACCCAGCACGCGGCCACTCGGGCCGATCTCGACAGAGTGGCTGGCGGTCGTCGTGAATTCGCGGATCAGCGGATAGGCGGCAGCCGCCTGTACCATGCGCGCCAGATCGCGCGCGGTCGCGACGTTTTCGCTCGACAGTCCGGTGGCGTCATTGAAATGCGTCTGCAGCATGCCGAGGCTCGCCGCCTTGCGGTTCATCGCCTCGACAAAAGCTTGCGTTCCGCCAGGATAGTTGCGTGCGAGACAGGAAGCCGCGCGGTTTTCCGACGACATCAGCGCCAGCTGCAGCATTTCCCGCCGCGTCATCGTGCTGCCCAGCCGCAGCCTCGAGCTGCTCGCCTTAAGCATGTCCAGATCGCCGATGTCGATCGTCAGCGCCTCGTCCATCGGTTGCTGGGCGTCGAGCATGACCATCGCAGTCATCAGCTTGGTGACCGAGGCGATCGCCGTTACCGCATCGGCGTCCTTGGAATAGATCGGCTGCCCGGTCTGGGCGTCGAAAATCAACGCGTTGGCCGACGCAAGCTTGAGCTTGCTGGCGTCGATCAGCAGCGTCGATCCGATCGGCTTCAGGTCCTCGGCGGCGCCGGCACCTGTAGCAATCAGAAATAAACCAATTAAAACAATAAGTAACCGTGAGTTCATTAAGGTAGTTCTCAGCAGGGACGCAAGTTTATAGCACAGCTTTGGCGCTATGCCAACGGCTTAACGCGCCCACCCCCTCAGGCGATGACCTGGGCCGACGGGTTCCGCGGATCGGGGCTGCCGTCTTCGGCACCTTCGCGGCGCTGCTGCTGGAGCGCCCACATGCGGGCATACGAGCCGCCGGCGGCCAGCAACTCGGCGTGGGTGCCGCGCTCGGTGATACGCCCATGCTCGAGTACCAGAATCTGATCGGCGCCAACGATCGTCGACAGGCGGTGGGCGACGGTCAGGGTCGTGCAGCCTGCCGAGATCTCTTCGAGCTCCGCCTGGATCAGCTTTTCCGACTTGGAATCGAGCGCCGAGGTCGCTTCGTCGAAGATCAGAATGCGCGGATCCTTGAGGATCGCGCGCGCAATCGCCACACGCTGCTTTTCGCCGCCCGAAAGCTTCAGGCCCCGCTCGCCGACCGGTGTGCGATAGCCTTCGGGCAGTGTCGAGACAAAATCGTGAATCTGCGCGAGCCTGGCCGCGATGACGATCTGCTCGTGCGTCGCGCCCGGGTTGCCGTAGGCGATGTTGTATTCGATCGAATCGTTGAACAACACCGTGTCCTGCGGCACGATGCCGATCGCCGCGCGCACACTGGTCTGCTGCACCGAGCGCAAGTCCTGTCCGTCGATGGTGATGCGGCCGCTGCTGACGTCGTAGAACCGGTACAAAAGCCGGGCCAACGTCGATTTGCCCGAGCCGCTCGGCCCGACGACGGCGATCGTGCGGCCCGCAGGAATCACGAAGGACACGTCGAACAGGATCTGCCGGTTGGCCTCGTAGTGGAAATCGACGTGCTCGAAGCGGACCTCGCCGCCCCCGGCCGTGAGAGGCGGCGCGCCGGGCGCGTCGCTGATTTCGGCGTTAACCTCGATCAGATGAAACATCCGCTCCATGTCGGCCAGCGCCTGCTTGATCTCGCGGTAGATGACGCCGAGAAAGTTGAGCGGGATATAGAGCTGGATCATGAAAGCGTTGACCAGCACCAGGTCGCCGATGGTCATCGTGCGCTCGACCACGCCGAGCGTCGCGCGCCACATGATAAGCGTCACCGCGACGGCGATGATGGCGCTCTGTCCGATGTTGAGCAGCGACAGCGACGTCTGGCTTTTGACGGCGGCCTCTTCCCACCGCTGCAGGCTTTCGTCGTAACGCCGCGCCTCGAATTCCTCGTTGTTGAAATACTTGACCGTCTCGTAGTTCAGCAGGCTGTCGATCGCGCGGGTGTTCGCCTTGGAATCGAGCTCGTTCATCTGCCGGCGGAAGCCGGTGCGCCATTCGGTGATCGTCACGGTATAGATGATGTACAGCACGAGCGCGGCAAGCGTTATGCCGATGAACCATATGTCATAGCGCGCGATCAGGATCGCCGAGACCAGCGCGATCTCGATCAGCGTCGGCAGGATCGAGAAAAGCGTGTACCCGATCAACGTCGATATGCCGCGCGTCCCGCGCTCGACGTCGCGGGTGAGCCCGCCGGTTTGCCGCGAAAGATGGAAGCGCAGTGACAATGCGTGAAGATGGCGGAAGGTCTTCAGCGCGATCGTGCGCACGGCGCGCTGCGTGACCTTGGCGAACAGATACTCGCGAAGCTCGGTGAACGCCGTCGTCGAAAGCCGCAATGCGCCGTAGGCCGCGAGCAGCCCGAGCGGCAGCACCAGCGCCTGGGCCCCCGTAACCGTCGTCAGCCGATCGACGATCTCCTTCAACACCAGCGGAACGCCGACGTTGGCGAGCTTGGCCGCGACCAGGCAGCCGAGCGCGAGGAGCACACGGCCCTTGTACGCGAGCAAATAGGGCAGCAGCGTGCCGACGGTTTGCCAGTCGCCGCGAGCGCGCCGCGGCGATCGTTCGGTCGGAGGCAGGGGGAGCGAAGAGCTGCGTCGCATCAGGATGGATAAGCGCAATGGCGCGTCAGGCGCCAGGGCGGGCTGGGCCGCGCCTGGCGGCAATACCGCGGATCGGTTCGCGCCATCGCCATATTACTTCAACCGCCGCCGATCGCGCCCCTGTGAGGGCGTCAGTCCTTGGCGCTCTCGGTGAACCAGTCGTTGCCGCCGTAGCCGACCAAACCCATCGCCATCCGCACGATCCCATAGGCGATCCAGATCGCCGCCTTGTAGGGTCTCGACCGGCTATGCCAGTCGTCGGGGACGACGCGGCGCGACCCGGTGGCGATCAGCTCGCGCAGCTGGCCCTTCAGCTTTTCGTTGAAACCGCGATCGCGGACGATCACATTGGCCTCGCGCGCCATCAGCAGGCTGTACGGATCGATGTTAGACGAGCCGACGGTGGCCCAGATATCGTCGACGACGGCGACCTTTGCGTGCAGCATGCTGCGATGGTATTCCTCGATCGTGATGCCGGCCTGAAGCAGCTGGCCGTACATCGCACGCGTAGCCAGATGCAGCAGCAGGTACTCGACCCGCCCCGGCAGCAGCAAGGTCACCGCGACGCCGCGCTGGGCGGCTGAGACCAGCGCTCGCCGGATGCGAATCCCGGGAAAGAAGTACGAGTTGGCGAGGATGATCTCGCGCTTGGCGGTGCGGATCGCGGCGAGGTAGGCCCGCTCGATGTCGCGGCGATGCCGCAGATTGTCGCGGATGACGAATCTGGCGGTCTGCGTGCCGACGCGCGGGGCTCGGCGAGGCTCGGGAAACAACAGCGGGAGCTCCGACGTTCCCGTTCTCACCAATTGCACGATTCCCCACACGCGCTGCATCGTCTGCTCTATCTCGGGCAGCAGCGGGCCTTCGACGGAAACCGCGAAGTCGATCCGGGGCGGGGTTTGCCGCGGCGTGTTTTCGTCGTCGATGACGTTGATGCCGCCGACGAAAGCGATCTCCCCGTCGACCACGCACAGTTTCCGATGCAGGCGGCGCAGGCGATGCGAGCGGAATTGCCAGGGTGCGACCTCGGGCCGGTACTTCTGAAAATCGACGCCGCCGTCGCGCATTTCGCGTTCCAGCGCGACGGTCAGGTAGAACTTGGCACCCCAGCCGTCGACGAGCGCGCGCACGTTCACGCCTCGCTGGGCGGCCCGGATCAACGCGCCGGCGACCAGCCGACCCGTCGCGTCGTCGGCGAAGATATACGTCTCGAACCACACGGTCTCGCGAGCGGCGTCGATCGCGCCTATCAGTGCCGGAAAATACTGGTCACCGTTGCTCAGCAGGATGATGCGGTTGCCCGGCAGGAAGCGATTCATCGCGCCGCGGGCTGGCGATCAGCGCGACGCGACGCTGGAACGCGTAAGGTCGAACGTCGCGGCAAGCGCCGCATGGTCGGACAGCCTCGCCAGCGGATAGGCATAGTGCACGTCGGCGGCGACGACCTTGAGTCCTCGCGCATAGATGCGATCGAGCCGGAACACGGGCAGGACTGAGGGGAACGTGCGCGCCGGCCGTCCGCGCGCCGCCTCGAACACTTCGACGACGCCGAGCTCCTCCTGCAGCATCCGGTCGGCCTTGCGCCGCCAATCGTTGAAATCGCCGGCGATAATCAGCGCGGCGCCGGCCGGAACCGACTCGCGGATCCGCTCGCATAGCGCCCCTATCTGCCAGAGGCGACCGCGCTCGAACAGCCCGAGGTGGACGTTGATGCAATGCAGCGGCGGCAGCCCGCGCTGCAGCTGCATTACGCAATGCAGCATGCCGCGGCTCTCGAACGCGTGCGCCGAAATGTCCTGGTTCGCCTGCTCGATGATCGGAAAGCGCGAAAGCACCGCATTGCCGTGGTGGCCGTGACGCGTTATCGCATTGCGCCCATAGGCGACTTCGCGCCAGACCCTGTCGGCGATGAACTCATGCTGGGGCTTCAGCGGCCAGTCGCGATAACGGCCGGCGTGCCGGCGATGCACGCCCTGCACTTCCTGAAGGAACATCACGTCGGCATCCAGGCCATGCAGCTTGTCGCGCAACTCGTGGATGACGACCCGCCGTGTCAGGTGGGAAAATCCCTTGTGGATGTTGTAGGTAGCGACGGTAAAACGCATGATGGCAGTATGGCCGCGGGAAGTCCCTTATGGTAACGGCAATTCGCCGCGATCGTCGCCGCGGGTGCCGACAGGCGCTGCGGAATCCTGCCTGGCGGCCGGACTCGCGACCGCATCTGTCGCGGGCAATCGTGTAAGGTAGCCGGTATCGGCGCGACCAATGCCACGCATGGGCGAGCATGTCGGTCATGCACCGATTCTGGTCATCGCACAGGAGATGGCAATGAGACAGCAAACCACGATTCAAGCCGCGATCGCGGGACTGTTGGCGCTGGGTTTTGCGACCGCGGTGTCGGCCCAGCCAGTTCCCGAACAGAAGGGCAAGGACAAGTGCTACGGCATCGCCAAGGCCGGCCAGAACGACTGCGCCGCCGGCAAGCACGCCTGCGCCGGCCAAAGCACCGTCGACAACGATCCGGTCTCATGGAAGTACGTCGCCAAAGGGACCTGCGAAAAGATCGGCGGCAAGACAACCGCGCCGAAGTCCTGATCGCAGGCTTCGCGATTCTGCGTCGTCCGCTGACCGCGGGCGGCGCATTCTGACCTGTTGCCCGAGATGGCCCATGCGCGCGTACTTCCAGCCGTCGCCGGCATCGGCTTGCGCGCTCCGCACGTCGGCGAGGTTCGCGACTCGCGGCCACCGATCGGATGGCTCGAGGTGCACAGCGAAAACTATTTTGTCGACGGCGGCCCGGCGCTTGCCGCGCTCGAGGCGATACGCGCCGACTATCCGGTGTCGCTGCACGGCGTAGGCCTGTCGCTGGGCTCGGCAGACCCGCTGGACGCCGAGCACCTGGCGCGCCTGAAGCAGCTCGCCTCGCAGATCGAACCGTCGGCGGTCTCCGAGCATTTGTGCTGGAGCCACGTCGACGGCCGCCATCTGAACGATCTGCTGCCGCTGCCGCTGACCGATGAGTCGCTCGCGCTGGTATGCAATCGCATCGACGCGGTGCAATCCGCGCTCGGTCGCGAGCTGCTGGTGGAGAACGTCTCGTCCTATTTACGCTTCGCCAGCGATACGATCGCCGAGTGGGACTTCGTCGCCGCCGTCGCACGCAAAAGCGGCTGCAAGCTGCTGCTCGACGTCAATAACGTCTACATCAACGCAGTCAATCACGGCTTCGACCCGCACGCCTACCTCGCGACGATCCCCGGCGAGAGCGTGGCCGAGATCCACCTCGCCGGCTACGATGCCAGCGGGCTGTGCCTGATCGACACCCACGGGTCGCGGGTCGCAGCTCCGGTCTGGGCGCTGTACCGCGACGCGATCAAGCGTTTCGGGGCCAAACCGACCTTGTTGGAGTGGGACACCGACATTCCGGCGCTCGACGTGCTGCTGGACGAAGCGGCGCAAGCTCAGGCGATCCTCGACGAGCATCGCTATGCCATCGCTCGTTGAGATTCAGCGCGGCGTTGCCGCTGCGATGATATCCGGCGATGCAGACGCGCTCGCCGGGCTGGGTATCGTCGCCGGCACGATCAGCCCCGCGGCGCGCATAGCCATCTACCGCAGCAACGTGTTCGGCAACTACCGCAAGGCGCTGGCGACTACGTTTCCGGTGGTCAGGCAGCTGGTCGGCGCAGCGTTCTTCAACGCCGCGGCCGACGACTATGTGCGCGCGCATCCTTCGACCCGCGGCGACGTCAACCGCTACGGCGACGATCTGGCACGCTTCCTCGGCGCTTACGAGCCTGCGCGAGCGCTCGCCTACCTGCCGGACGTCGCGCGGCTCGAGTGGGCGATCGATCAGGCGGCCATCGCGGCCGACGCGCCGCCATTCGATCTCGCGGCGCTGGCCGCGCTGCCGGAAAAAGCCCACGCCGGCCTGCGCTTCGTGCTGCATCCGTCGGCGCAGCTCATCGAATCGCATTATCCGATTCTGCACATCTGGCAGGTCAACCAGGCGGACTTCGAAGGGCCGGCCGAGGTCGATCTGCGCGAGGGCGGCGACTCGCTGCTGGTCGTCCGGGGCGAGTGCGGCCTCGACATCCAGCGGCTCGAGCCCGGCGAAGCGGCTCTGCTTAAAGGCTTCGCCGCCGGCGAGACTCTCGCTGTTGCGGCGGATCTCGCGATTGAAGCCGAAGCGACATTCGACCTGCCCGCCGCGCTGCGGCGCCACGTCGCCAATCAGGCGCTGGCCGCATTCGTCGCGCCGGAATCATCCATCGAAGAAAGGCCGCGATGAATGCCTTCACGTCATCACCGCTGTCCAGCCGGCCGGCGGCCTGGTATTGCAGATTTACCCGGCTGGTCGACCGTTTACAGCCGCTGCTGGCACTCGGCTTGCGCTTGTACGTCGCGCGAGTCTTCCTGCTTTCCGGACTAACCAAGATCCACGACTGGAGTGTGACGCTGGCGCTGTTCGAGAACGAGTACCACGTCCCGGTGCTGTCGCCGTCGGTCGCGGCTGCGCTCGGCACCGCGACCGAGCTCTCGATGCCCGTGCTGCTGGCACTTGGACTGGGCACGCGTTTCGCGGCGGCTGTGCTGTTTGTGTTCAACATCGTCGCCGTAATGTCTTATCCGGATCTACCGGATATCGCCGTCAAAGATCACATTCTCTGGGGATTGATGCTGCTGGTGCTGCTTGTCTACGGCGCGGGCGGCATTTCCATCGATAGCGGGCTGCAGTCCCGCCTGCGGCCGACGGCCGTGTAACGGCGCCCGATACCGGCTCGGCGTTACACTCGCTATTTGTTGCCGCGGGAGTCTCATGGCCGAATACGACGCGATTGTGATCGGCACCGGCCAGGCAGGTCCGCCACTGGCCGTTCGCCTGGGCGATGCAGGCCGCAAGATCGCGATCGTCGAGCGCAAGCTGATCGGCGGCACCTGCGTCAACGTCGGCTGCATCCCCACCAAGACGCTGATCGCGAGCGCGCGTGCCGCCCACGTCGCGCGTCGCGCCGCCGACTTCGGCGTCGTGCTCGACGGGCCGGTTCGGGTCGACATGGCGCAGGTCAAGGCGCGCAAGGACGCGATCGTCGCACAGTCGAACGCCAACGTCGCAAAATGGATCCGTAAGGCGCCGAACGTCACGCTGATCGAGGGCCACGCGCGCTTCGAAGGCCCGCGCAGCGTGCGGGTCGGCGAACGCTTGCTCGAAGCGCCGAAGATTTTCATCAATGTCGGCGCCCGCGCCGCCGTGCACGGTGTCGACGGCCTCGCCGACGTGCGTTACTTCACCAACACCGGCATGATGGGCGTCGACTTCGTGCCGAATCACCTGTTGATCGTCGGCGGCAGCTATATCGGGCTCGAATTCGCGCAAATGTACCGGCGCTTCGGCAGCGCAGTGACGGTCGTCGAGATGGGCCCGCGCCTGATCGCCCGCGAAGACGAGGACGTGTCCGCAGCGATCCAGGCGATACTCGAAGCGGAAGGCATCGCGTTTCGCCTGAATGCAAAGTGCATCGGCGCCACACCGCGCGGCGATGGCGTGTCGTTGCGCTTGAACTGTGCCGATGAGCCGCGAGCGGTCGACGGCTCGCATCTGTTGCTGGCGATCGGCCGCGTGCCGAACACCGACGATCTGGGTCTCGACCTCGCCGGCGTGCGGACCGACGCGCGCGGCTATATCGAGGTCGATGAAGGGCTGCAGACCAGCGTCCCCGGCATCTGGGCGATCGGCGACGTCAATGGACGCGGCGCGTTCACGCACACCTCGTACAACGATTACGAGATCGTCGCCGCCAATCTGCTCGATGGCGAGCAGCGCCGCGTCAGCGACCGCATACCGACCTACGCGCTGTTCATCGACCCGCCACTTGGGCGCGTCGGCAAGACCGAGCGCGAAGTGACGGCCTCGGGACGGCCGGCACTGACGGCCAAGCGGATGATGTCGAGGGTGGGGCGGGCGCGCGAGCGCAGCGAAACGCAGGGGTTCATGAAGGTGCTGGTCGACTCGGAAACGAAAAAAATCCTGGGCGCCGCCTTGCTAGGCATCGAAGGCGACGAGGCGGTGCACTGCATTCTGGACCTGATGGCCGCCGGCGCGCCGTACACGGTGCTGCAGCGCGCGATGCACATCCACCCGACGGTTTCGGAGCTGCTGCCGACCCTGCTCGGCGATCTTAAGCCACTATCTTAGCTTGGGCGCGTGCCATCGCGGTGGCACCAACATACTTCGCGGCTCGGCGGTGTCTACATGATCACGCGGTGTCCTTCCCAACCGCGTTCGAGCATTGGACATTGCTCGCATTCCTGCGTTCGCAGGCTGCAATAACGGATGTCGCAGCCGACCCGCCGCCCTTGGAGGATCAATCTGACCCGATCGAGCTTTTCCGGGCCGCGACCCTTGATCAACAGCACATCGCCTGGGTGCAACACTTGGCTAAGCGCTTCTGCCGCGTCGCGCGCAGTGCGGCCGGCGCTGGTGACTGCCGTCCTGGGCATGCCGCCCCGTCGCGCACCGGACCAGTAAGGCTCGAATTCGTTGTGGAACAGCACCAGATGCGAAGCGATCTTGGCGACGCGCTCGCCGAGCGCCTGATAGATCGGCCGCTGAGGTCCGGGTGGCTCGGACACCGACCCGAGCAGCACGACACGGCGCGGCGCCGGGACCTCGGCCAGCACGTCGAGCGCGGTGTGCACCGTTTCCAAGGTCGATTTGAAATCGTCGCGCAGCACCGTCACGCCATTGGGCAGCAGCACCGGATCCATGCGCCCGGGGGTCGGCGCAAGCTCGCGCAGTCGCGCCAGCACGGGGTCCAGCGCGTAGCCTTCGACGTGCGAGACCGCGACCGCGGCGAGGATCGGGTAGATCATGTGGCGGCCGAGCAATCGCACTGCGACGTCGCGCTTTTCGCCGAACGCTGTCAGGCGGAAGTAAGTTCCGCGCGGCCAGTCCAGCCGGACTTGGTCAGCCCGGACGTCGCATGCGGCACCGAAACCGAAGGTGACCACGCGCGCGCGCGTTTTTTCCTTCATCCACATGACGTTGGGGTCGTCGCCGTTCAGGACCGCGGCGCCCGAGGCTGGCAGCACCTGCAGCATCCAGGACTTTTCGGCGCGCGTCACTTCAAGCGTGCCGAGGCTGACATGGTGCTCGCTGCCTATAGCGGTGACGACGGCGACGTCCGGTCCGACGGTGCGCGCATACCCCTTCATGAGCCCGGGCTTCGAAATCCCGACCTCGATTACCGCGTGACGCTGTCCCGGCCGGATGCGAAACAACGCAAACGCGATCCAGGACCACGAATTGGACAGCATCGAGCTGTGCTCGGGAACGCCGAGCGCGGCAGCGATCGCGCGGGTGGTCGTCGACTTGCCGAACGACCCTACGACGGCGATGACGCGAGTCTTGAGCATGCGCCGGTACATCCGCGCCAGCGGCGACAGCAGCGGCCAGCTGCGGAAGGCGATGCCCTGGCGCACGTGCATGCGGCCAGCGGGCGTGCGCAACATGGCCGGCAGGTCGCGGATCCGGAATCTCATGGCGGGACTTGCCGCCCGGATGCGCTGTGGCGGAAGAGGTCATGCCATATCTGAACGCAAAGCACGACCGACAGAATCTGGCCAAGGTTCTCGTCGCCGGCACGATGTCGCCGCAGCAGCGCCTGCACCTTGTCTGCGTTGAAATAGCCGCTTTGGCGCAAGGCCGAGGGTGACATTCGTTCGGCGGCGAACTCGGGGAGCGGCGCGCGCAGCCATGCGTCCATCGGCACTTGCAGGCCGCGCTTCTTGCGGTTGACGATATCGGGCGGCAGCACGCTTTCCATCGCTCGTCGCAGAACATGCTTCTCACGCAGCCATTTCATTTTCACCCGCGGCGGAATGCGCGCGCAGTATTCGACCAGCTCGTGATCGAGGAATGGTACCCGGGCCTCGACCGAATACGCCATCGATGCGCGATCGAGGCCGAGCACGACGCCGTCGCCCATCCGGTGCTTGAGGTCGAAATATTGCATGCGAGCGAACGGGTGCCAGGATTCGAAGCCCGCCGGCGGCGGCGGCGAATCCGCGGTGCCATCGCCTTGCCGGTCGAGCTCGGCGATGATTTCCGGCGCCAGCACCTCGCTGCCGTCGGCCTGCCCGCGCAAGTGCGTAATGCTGCGCGAAAAGCGCTCGAAGTTCATCTCGCGCGGACCCGCGATTGTCGCCGCCGCGCCCGGCCACCGCCGCCGGATCGCGGACACGCCCGCGATCATCCGGCGCGCCGCCTGTGGAAGCAGAAACATCGGATCGAGCAGGCGCATGGTCGGATACCAGGGATAACCGCCGAGAATCTCATCCGAGCCTTCGCCGGTCAGCACGACCTTGACGTGCGCGGCCGTGGCTTGCGCCACCATCAGCCGGCCGATTTCGACGCCGCCCAGCAGCGTATCCTCGGCGTGCCAGATTGCCTTCGGCAGCCGCTGCATGTCGTCGTGGCGGCAGACGATCCGGTGACCGGCAAGACCGTACTCCGGATAGTCGTCCAGCCCTTTCTGATTGCGCAATTCGTCGAACGCAGGATCCTCGAAGCGCAGGGTGAAGGTCTGCACCGGCGGCGGAACCAGGCGCGACATCAACGCCGTGACCGCGCTCGAATCGATCCCGGCGCTCAGCCAGGCGCCCAGCGGCACGTCGCTGCGCAGATGGAGCTTGACGCTTTCGGTCAGCTTGTCGCGCAATCCATCGGCCCAGTCCTGCTCGGTAGCGCTCCGGTCGTAGTCTTCACGCGCCGGGAAGATTGCATCCCAGTACTGGCGGATATCGATGTGTCCCTCGTTCCAGGTCAGCGTGTGCCCGGCCGGCAGGCGGCGGATGCCGGTGACCACCGTGCGTGGCGCGACGATGCGTCCGTACGAAAGCAGCTGGCGCAGCGACTGAAGGTCGGGATGCGGTTCGACCGCGCCCGACGCGAGGATCGCTTTCTGCTCCGACCCGAAGACAAGGCCGTCGGCGGTAATCGCATAGTGCAAGGGCTTGATGCCAAGCCGGTCGCGCGCGAGCACCAGCCGCCGCCGCTGCGCGTCCCACAGCGCCAAGCCGAACATGCCGCGCAGATGCGAAACGAAATCGAGACCGTGCTCCTCGTACAGATGCACGATTACCTCGACGTCCGACGCGGTCGCAAAACGGTGCCCTATGGCGACGAGCCGCTGGCGCAGCTCGATATGGTTATAGATCTCGCCGTTGCAGATGACGGTGACCGAGCCGTCCTCGTTCGAGATCGGCTGGTCACCGGTCTTCAGGTCGACGATGCTCAAGCGGCGAAAGCCGAGCCCGATGCCCGGCGCGGCGAGGAAACCCTCGCTGTCCGGGCCGCGATGCCGCAGCGAGTCTGACATGCGCTTGAGCGTTTCCGCGCTGACCGGCCGCTTCGGATCCGACCAGGCGATGCCGCAAATGCCGCACATGGATGCTTTCCTCGAGTCGCCGGCGTCAGCTGCGGCCGCGCGGCGGCGGAAGCAGGAACACGCGCTGCCACGGGCCCAGCTTGATGCGGCCGAGTACACCGTAGACGCGAAAGCCGCCCCTGGTGTCGCTGTGTCCATCCGGCATCATGGCTTTCGCGCGTAGATGCCGACGAAATAGCCGGTCAGATACCGGGTTGGCCAGCGCGCCAGGCGCTCCCATCGCGATGCCGTGCGCAAGAACCGCGCCGTTGCCTGCGGCGTCCCGCGGCGTTCGCAGCGCCGCGCGAGCGCCACCGACAACGCGCGGGGGCAATGCAGCAACGCGACGGTCTCCAGCACCTCGAAGCCGGACTCGTTCAGCATGCGCCGCAGACGTCCGGGCCCTCCAGTCGCGCCGATCGGATAGGCGACGAGCTTCAGTCGATGCAGCAGCCGGTATGGAAGCGCGTTACGCAGTGCGACGGCGGGATTGGCGAGATTGTCCATCGTAAGCAACAGGCGGCCGCCTGGCCGCAGTATTCGATGAAAATCGCGCAGCGACGCCAGTATTTCGTCATGCGTTTCGAAGTGGTCGAGCGTGGAATTCGAGACGACGACATCGAAGGTGTCGCCGGCGAACGGCATGCGCCGGACATCGGCCTCGACGGCCAGCAGCGCCGGGTAACGCGCCGTTGCTGCGGCCAGCACCGTCGGCGCGACATCGATTGCCGCGACGCGCCGGGCACGCGCCGACAACAGCGGATACAACCCGCTTCCCATCGCCTCGTCGAACAGATCGGTCTTGAGGACAGTGGCGCAGGGTTCCGACGGAAGCCAGCGCGCGAACAAGGTGGTGTTGGTTGCATCGCTGTGCAAACGCCAAAGCGCTCCGGCAGGTTCACTTAGCAGCGACTCGAGCGCGCTGTCCCAGCGCCGTGATGCGGCCTCACCAGAGCGGATGTCGTTGCCATCCGTGGTCGCGCGTACCTTACGTTCGATCGATTGATTGATTGCGCGGGCCATGACGACTGATTAGACTGCGGGTACTCGAACGCGCGCGATTTGTCTCGGCCTATGCCGCGCGGATCGACGCGACCAAGTATAGTGCTCGCGCGGCAAAAGCGACCGCCGGCGCGATATTGCACAGCCGGCCACTGCGCCGGTCGGGGGAAACGCACTGAACGCAGCGACCGAAAGCACGAGCCCTGCGGCGCTCGCCGTCACGGTCATCATGCCTGTTTACAACGGCAGCGGCACGCTGCGGCAAAGCCTCGAGCCTCTGCTCGCGATGCGGCGCAAAGGCGAGATCGCTGAAGTCATCGTAGTCGACGACGGCTCGAACGACGCCAGCGCGGCGATCGCCGCCGCCGCAGTGGTCACCGTGCTCGAATCCGGCGGCCGCCTCGGGCCCGGCGGCGCGCGCAACGTCGGAGCCGCCGCCGCAAAGGGTGACATCCTGTGGTTTGTCGATGCCGACGTCGTCGTTCACGCCGATGGCGCACGGGTTCTGGTCGAAGCGCTGCAGCGAAGCGACGCGGCCGCGGTCTTCGGCAGCTATGACGATGCCCCGCCGGCGGCCAATTTTTTCTCGCAGTACAAGAATCTTGTCCACCGCTACCACCATATCCGCGCCCGAGGCGACATCGACACATTCTGGGCCGGCTGTGGTGCGGTAGCCAGGCAGGCTTTCGTCGACGTCGGCGGATTTGACGCCGCCAAGTACCCTCATTCGTCGATAGAGGACATCGAGCTCGGATTGCGTTTGCGGCAGCGCGGGCTTCGCATCCACCTCGAGCCGGCCCTGCTGGCGACCCATCTCAAGGTCTGGCACCTGCCCAACCTGCTGCGCACCGAGGTCTGCCGTCGCGCGATACCTTGGTCGCGCCTGATCATCGAGCACGGATGGTGGTCGCGAAACCTGAACATGGACGGCAGCGAGCGCGTGCGTGCGCTGCTTGCCGTCTGCTGGCTGGCGACCCTGCTGCTCGCCGCGGCGCGCGTCTCGCCGCCCTGGCCCGCGTTGATCCTTCTCGGTCTCATTGCGGTGGCTAACCGGCGGTTGTTCGGCTACTTCAGGGGGCGGCGCGGCATGTTGTTCGCGATCGGCGGCGTTCTCTATCACCAGGTCTATTACCTGTACAGCGTCGCAGCGTTCGCATATTGCCTGGCGGCGTACCAATGGACGGCGGTACGCCGGCGCCTCGACCGACGGACGCACCGCGCCTGATCGCGAGGGCGGCAGCCGCGCGATCATCGCGCCCTCATTGCACAGCCTGGCGCGGTGCCGCGCTTTGGACGCCGGATGTCCGCGCCGGCGCTTGCGTCCACAGGAATGCCAGATAGAACGTCAGCGCCGGCACCATGTGCAACGGCAGGCGATTGACCAGCGTCTCGTCGGCGACGCCGAAAGCGGCGCTGCTATAGAAGAACACGACGAAAACGAAAGCGAACGCACCGAGCATCGTGACGGTCATCGGCGCCGTCGCGGCGGAAAAAACCGCGCGCCAGCGCAACGCGATCACCCCCAGCGTCAGGTACCAGAGCAGATGCCAGTTGTCCATTTCGAAAAAGTGCTCGAACATCGGGCGCGACACGTTGATGAATTCGGTGCGCAGAGTGTAGCCGAGCACCCGGAGCTCGCTTGGGCCGAACAGCAGATAAACCAGCATCGCAACGCCGAGCAAGGACACCACGCCCAGGCCGACGCGACGGTTGATTGCGACCAGCACCGGCGGCAACAGCGTCAGCGCCCACACCACGCCCTCCTTCTTGATCACGATGCAGGCCAGCGCGCAAAGCACGGCGAGAAACGCGTCGGTGCGGCCACGCAGGCGAACCCACTGCCATAGCGCCATCGCCGCCATGCCGTAGGCGGCAGCGATGAAGATATCGACGTATCCGGCAACCGCGACGTGCAGGTCGATGAACGGCATCGACAGCAGCAGGTAGGTGAACAGCATCGCCTGCGCCATTCCGATTCCGATGCGCCGCAGCTGCGCGTAGAAGGCGAGTCCAAGCGCCGCCAGGATTGCAAGCCACGGCGCGTTTATCAGCGATTCGTCCCAGTGGCCCAGGCATAGGGCGGTCCACACCTGCAACAGCGGAACCGTCGCCGGATAGTCGGGATGCGCGTCGACGAATTGCATTCCGCTCCCCGATTCGAGCCAGGTCGCGGGATCGACGAAGGCGGCGATCTTTCCGTATTCGTACCAGACGCGCGACTTGGTCGCCCACTGCGCCCAGGCGTCCCAGGGGAGCAGCGGACGCCACGCCAGCTCGAGGCCCAGGCCGAACAAGCGCACGGCAATCAGCGCCAAACAGGCGAAGAACAGCAGGCGCTGCGCCGGAGGCAGGTCAGCGATGCGTGCGCGCGACACTTGCCAGCGCTCGCGCAACGGCGGCAGCGACCGCAGGCGGGCAATACTGCAGGCGACGACGGCGAGCGCTACCAGCTGCATCGCGACCAGCGGCATCGTCCATCGCACTCCGATTGCATCGAGCGCGCGCATCGCAAGCGACGTCGCGAGTGCCCCAAGCAGATAACCATACCCGGCGGCAAGGATCATGTCGCGCTGTTCGGCGCGACGCTGCAGCGCAAGCATGCAGCAGCCGCCGGCGAGCCACGGCAGCGCGACGCTTCCGGCGACGCCGATCAGGTCGCCCATGCGTACTCTGCGATTCCGCCGGGGGCCAGACGCTTCATCGCACGCGGACCAGAACGAGCCCCGGAGGCCGCGACAGGATCTGTTCCGCCGGCTTGCGCCGGCCGTCAGGCCAGACCAGCGCTTGGGCAGCGCTGTCATAACCGAGATCGTTGGTCAGGAAAAGCAGAACATAGTCGCCGCTGCGCAATTCCTCCGGCACCGGCTTGCGCGCGCGCGTGCCGTCGCTGTAATAGATGTTCTGCGGATACAGGAAATACGATCCGCGCGTACGCAGCGCCTGATCGTCGGCGATGAAATGAACGCGCACCGGCGGCGCCGGCAACCCCGCGCGCACCTCTTTCATCAACACGTACAACTCGTGATCATCGGAGGCCAGGCGCTTCTCTTCGCCGGTCTTGCCGGCGAACGTCGCGGCAGTTTGCGCCAGCTGCCGCCAGAGGTTTACCTGGAAGCGCAGGTCCAGAAGCAGCCAGCCGGCGACGACGATCGCCCAAAGGATGCGCGGGTCGCGTGACAACGCGCGGCGGGTCAGCAGCCAATAGAACGCCGCGGCGAAAAGGCCGCCGGCGGCCACGGTCGCGAGCAGCGTCGCGTAGTGACTGCGCTCGTTGTCGAATGGCAGCGTGACCGAGGCAGCGACGATGGGGATGAACGCGACCCATTGATGAAAGACATCGCCGATAACCGTGGCGATCGACACCGACGGCACCGAAAACGATTCAAGCACCAGCGGTCGCGGCAGGGTGCCGCGGGCTACCAGCGCGATCCCGGTGATCGTGCCGGTCCATCCGTCATCGGGGCCCAGCTCCAACGAGGCAATGTGCGTGCCGCTCCAGGTCAGTCGCCTGGAAGAGTTCCGATTCGGTCGTTCTTCGGTGCGCCACAGAAAAACGAGGTCCACCGGCAACGCGTCGGTCGAGTGCAGGTTGAAGTCGATGCGGGGATGACCGTCGGCGCCAAAAGGCGCGACCCGCGCCGAGAGCACGGCCAGCCCCTCGCCGTCGGTCGCTTCGAGCACGAACTCCCGGCCATCCCGGTGTCCCCGGCCGCGGCCCAGCACGAACGCACCACCGTCGACCGCTACCGCCGGCGGACCGCCGCGCCAATTGCCACCCGAATGGACGATGGCGACCAGCAGCACCGACACCGCGATGCCGGCGACGAGCAAGCCGACGCCGGCAATCCACGCCTGCGCTTGCGCGGCGGGCGCTGCCGCATCGATGCGATCAGTCATCAAGCGGACACTAGCATCCGCAGCGATCGATTGCCACATCCGAGGCGGCGTGCTGCGGATGACGCCGCATCCCCTACAATGCGCACCCATGGGGGACACGCAACAGACCGCTGTCATCGTCGGCGGCGGGCCGGCGGGACTCACCGCTGCATTGGAGCTTATCCGACATACGAACGTCCGCCCGATCGTCATCGAGGCCGGCGATGCCGTCGGCGGCATCTCGCGCACGATCGACTGCGGCGGCTATCGTATCGACCTTGGTGGCCATCGCTTTTTTTCGAAGTCCGATTGGGTGATGAACTGGTGGCAGGAAATCCTGCCATTGGACCGTGAATCGCGCCCCGCGGACGAGCCGATCAGCGTCGGCTACCGCAACCGTCACCGCACCGTGCCCGCCGCCGCCGCGAGCGGTGCGGGGACGCGCGGCGATCTGGTGATGCTGGTGCGCCACCGTTTGTCGCGAATCTATTTCCGGCGCAAATTCTTCGACTATCCGGTCAAGCTCAACTTGCGCACAATCGCCAACCTGGGCGCGTGGCGCTTTGCCAAGGCTGCGGCGAGCTACGCCTGGGCGACGTTTTTTCCACGCCATCCCGAGCGCAGCCTCGAGGACTTCCTGATCAACCGCTTCGGCGTCGAGTTGTATCGCACGTTCTTCAAGTCGTACACCGAAAAGGTCTGGGGTGTCTCCTGCGACCGGATCAGTGCCGAATGGGGAGCGCAACGCATCAAGGGACTTTCTCTGGTTGCCGCGGTGCGGCACGCGTTGTCGCGCGCGGCGCCGCGATCGACGCTTCCGTCGCGCCGGACGCGCACCAGCCTGGTCGAACACTTTCTATACCCGAAGCTCGGTCCGGGCCAGTTATGGGAGGAAGTTGCGCGCCAGGTCCGGGCCGGTGGCGGCGAGATTCGCTTGTCGCAGCGCATCGAGCGGATGCGGCTTGCGGGCAATCGAGTGGCCCGGGTCGACGTACGGGATGTCATGACCGGGGCGCTCGGCAGCATGCCGGCGGATTACGTCATTTCCAGCATGGCCGTCCAGGACCTGGTCGCATGCCTCGATCCAGTGCCGCCGGCCGAAGTACGCCGCGTAGCGAGCGAGCTGCCCTACCGCGATTTCATTACGGTGGGTCTGCTCGTGACCCGGATGAAAAGCCGCAGCTGGACGGGCACCGGCAGCGATGCTGCTTTCCCGCCCGACAACTGGATCTACATCCAGGAGCCCGACGTCCGCGCCGGCCGGCTTCAGATCTTCAACAACTGGAGTCCCGCGATGGTCGCCGATCCGGCGCTGATCGCGCTGGGCGTCGAATATTTCTGCAACCGGGATGACGAGCTCTGGTCGCTGTCCGACGCAAAGCTCGAGGCGCTCGCCATCCGCGAGCTGCAGCAGATCGACCTGATCGACGGCAACAATGTAGTCAAGGCTGCCGTCGTGCGTGTGCCCAGAGCCTACCCCGCGTACTTCGGCGCCTACGCGGAGTTCGGCGTCATCCGGGCGCACGTCGACACGATCGAGAACCTTTTCCTGGTCGGCCGCAATGGCATGCATCGCTACAACAATCAGGATCACTCGATGCTCACCGCGAAGGCGGCGATCGACAACATTGCTTCCGGTCGCACCGACAAGCAGAATATCTGGGACATCAATGTCGACGACGAATACCACGAGGAGCGCGAACCAGCGTCGGCTTGACCGGGCCACCGCTCGGCCGGAGCCGTTCAGGGAGTTCAGCTGCTGCGGCGCGCGATCATGTCGATTTCGATGCGGGCGCCGCGTGCGAGACCGGTGACGCCGATGCACGTGCGCGCTGGCCGGCGGGTCTCGGGAAAGTAGCCGGCATAAACCTCGTTCATTCGCGCGTAGTCGTCGTCGAAGTGCAGCAGATAGACGCGTGCTGCCGCGACGTCGGCCAAGCCCAGCCCGCAGCCTTTCAGCACGGCAACGAGGTTCTTCATCACCTGGTGAGTCTGCTCTTCGATCGTCGCCGGATAAGGCGATGTGTTCGACCTGCCTTCGAAGGGCATCTGCCCGGTCACGAACACCCAGCCGTCGGCTTCGACGGCATGACTGAACGGCGCGACCGGATCGGGAGCGCCGGCTATCATGTGAAACAACAGGTCGGACATCGGCTTGGGTCGCTTTATGCGTCATTCTACCGATCGAGGAGGACAACAATGCGGCCGATACCCGTCGGGGCCAAGGGCTCGTTTTCGCTGGTCGTCAGGCCCGAGCACCTGGCCAACCGCTTCAAGGACGCAACGCTGCCCCCGGTGCTCGCGACGCCGGTGATGATCATGATGATGGAAAACGCCGCGCTCAACGCCATCAAGCCCTACCTCGATGCCGGCGAAAGCGCGGTCGGAACACGGGTCGACGTTCAGCACCTGGCGGCCACTCCCGCCGGGCGCACCGTCTCCGCCGAGGCGGAGGTGACGCGGGTCACGGGCAAGCAGGTGGCGTTTCGCATCGACGCGACCGACGGCGTACAGCGTATAGGCACCGGCACGCACGAGCGCATGGTCATCGAGCTCGACCGATTCATCGAACGGCTGAATCGGAAGCCCGGCTAGGCGCCGGATGCGCGCGTCACCGGTGTTCGTTGCCGCGGGTGATTGCGCGGTGTTGGAACCGCCGGCGAGCCCCGCTCGGCGGGTTCCTCCGTCAGCACGCCGATCCAATGCTGCAACCCCAGTCGGCCATGCGCGGCGACCGAGACCACGCGCGAGCCCTTCCCCCGCCTGAGCCAGCCGAGCTCGATCATCCGGCCGAGCAACGCTGCGCCGACGGCGCCGGCGAGATGATGGCGGCGCTCGCTCCAATCCAGACAGGCATGGCAAAACTTTCGCCGCTGCAAGGCCAGCGCGGCTGTGTCGATCCCCAGCTGCTGCAATAAGCGGTGGCCGGTGGCGGTGAGAACCAGCCCGTCGCCTGCCGGAGCGAGAGCGCGCCGGGCCAGCAAGCGCGCGTGGATCGCCACGCCGAGTTCGCCGGCGAGGTGGTCGTAGCATACGCGCGCCTGGCGCAGCGCCGGTTCGCGCGGACTCAGGCGGTGCCGCAGCGCGCCGGTCCGGAAAGCGACGCCCATCAGGGACTCGAGCAACTGGGCGACATCGCGGTCGGCCAGCCGGAAATAGCGGTGCCGCCCTTGACGCTCTGCCGCGAGAAGCCCCGCATCGAGCAGCTTGGCGAGGTGGGCGCTGATCGTCTGTTTGGTCACGCCGGCGACGGCGGCAAGCTCGGTCGCCGTCAGCGCCCGATCGGCCATCAGCGCGGTGAGCACTTCCGCGCGCGCATGATCGCCGATCAAAGCCGCGATGCCGACGATGTTCGGGCCGTCTTTCATGGTTCGATGCTAAACGAACCATCGCAGCGTTGCAAGCGATAGAATGCATCGTCGCCAAATCTCATGCGAGCAATCGAATGACGATCGCCTGCTTCATCCGCTACGAGATCGATCCGTTCCAATGTGATGCATTCCGCGAATACGCGGCGCGCTGGGCGACCGTCATTCCGCGCTGTGGCGGCGACCTGGTCGGCTATTTCGTGCCGCACGAGGGCACCAACAATGTCGCCTGGGGCTTGATTGCCTTCGACAGCCTCGCCGCATACGAAGCGTACCGCGCCCGTCTCAGGGCCGACCCCGACGGGCGGGCTAATTTTGCGCTGGCCCAGTCGAGGCGGCTGATCCTGCGCGAAGAGCGAAGCTTCGTCGAAGCGGTCAGCGGAACGTTTCACATGTCGGCCACAGCGCCGACGAAGTGACGACGGTCATCGCCGATCGCCCACTCGCCGCCTTCAAGGCCGGGGCCCGCGGCGGAACTGCCGCCGCTTAGGCTTGCCCGCCCGCTCGCGCCTGCGGTGCTCGTGCGAGCGGAGACAGCCAGGCGAGCAGCGCCCGCGAATCCATCGCGCCCGACTGACGTGCGACCTCGCGGCCGTGGTCGAACACGATCAGCGTAGGAATGCTCCGGATGCCATGGCGGCCAGCGATATCCTGCGCGGCTTCGGTGTCGAGCTTCGCCAGCCGCATCCGCGGCTCCAGCTCGGCCGCTGCTTGCGCGAAGTGGGGCGCCATCATCCGGCAAGGGCCGCACCACGCGGCCCAGAAATCGACCACGACCGGAATGTCGTTTTTGCCGGTGTGGCGATCGAAATTGGCCGCCGTCAGCTCGGCCGGCTGCCCTACGAAGAGCTGCCGCTTGCAATGGCCGCAGACGGGCGCGTCGGCAAGCCGGGCTTCCGGCACCCGGTTGATGGTGTTGCAGTGCGGGCACACGATGTTCAAGGCGGGGTTCACGGCGCGGCCACGGGTGAAGTCGTGCTGCCTAGATGGGTTCGGCGGCGGGGTTTCACAAGCCCGGGAAAGCGCGTCCGGCGGGGTTATGATCGCCTCGTGCGCTGCCGCCTGACAGACATCCCGGCAATGCTCGGGACGCCGGCCGGCCAGCGGCAGATCGCCGACGGCATCGCTTAGCCGCTTGGGTCGACAGGGATCGCGCGCACCGACAGCACGCCTTTGATGGCGGCGATCGATCGCACCAGCGACGCGTCGACCGGGCTGTCGACGTCGACCAGCGTGTACGCCATCTCGCCGCGCGACTTGTTGACCATCGTGTGGATGTTGAGGCCGGCCTTGGCCATCGTCGACGAGATCTGGCCCAGCATGTTGGGCACGTTGGCATTCGCGATGGCCACCCGGTGCGGCGCCTCGCGCGGCATCTCGACATCGGGGAAGTTGACCGCGCTGGCGATCGTGCCGTGCTCCAGATATTCACGGACGTGGTCGACGACCATCACCGCGCAGTTCTCCTCGGCCTCGGCCGTCGATGCGCCCAGATGGGGCAACGCGACCACGTTGGGCTCGTCCTTCAGCGCCGCGCTGGGAAAGTCGCACAGATAGTATTTGAGCCGGTGGGTGCGCAGCGCCGCGGCTACCGCGGGTTCGTCGACGATCGCGTCGCGCGCGAAGTTGAGCAATACCGCGCCAGGCTTGGTGACGGCGAGACGCTTGCCGTCGATCAGCTGTCGTGTAGACGGCAACAGCGGCACATGCAGGGTCACGAAATCGGAATGCTTGAGCACCTCTTCGATGCTGTTGGCCTTGCGCACGCTGGACGGAAGACGCCAGGCCGCGTCGACGGTGATTTCCGGATCGAAGCCGATGACCTTCATGCCGAGCTTGATCGCCGTGTCCGCCACCAGGCTGCCAATCGCGCCCAGGCCGATGATGCCCAGCGTGCGTTGCGGGAGCTCGACCCCGGCGAACTGTTTCTTTCCTTCCTCGACGCGCGCCTCGAGGTCCGCCGCGCCGGAATCGAGCGAGTCGACGTAACGCAGCGCCGGGACGACGTTGCGCGCCGCCAGCAGCAACGCGGTGAGCACCAGCTCCTTGACCGCGTTGGCGTTGGCCCCGGGCGCATTGAACACCGGCACGCCTCGGGCGGACATCTCCGCGACCGGAATGTTGTTCGTTCCCGCCCCGGCTCGGCCGATCGCCTTGACGCTTGCAGGAACGACCATCGCATGCATATCGTGCGAGCGCACGATGATCGCATCCGGCTTGTCGATCGCCTTGCCGACCGTATAACGCGCCGACGGGAAGCGATGCAGCCCGTGCGTCGAGATCTGGTTGAGCGTCAGGATCCGGTAGTGGCTCATCGCGAGCGCCTGTTGACTCCGGCCCTAGCCATGCTCGCGCTCGAAGTCCTCGAGGTAGCTGACTAGCGTCTGCACTCCCTCGATCGGCATCGCGTTGTAGATCGACGCGCGCATGCCGCCGACCGCGCGGTGTCCTTTCAGCTGGACCATGCCGCGCTCCTTCGCACCCTTCAGGAACGCCTCGTCCAGCGAGGCGTCACGCAGCTTGAACGGCACGTTCATCCGCGACCGGTCCTCCTTGCGCACCGCGGTCTGGTAGAACTCGCTGCGGTCGAGGCAGTCGTAAACGAGTTTCGCCTTGGCGATATTCCTGCTCTCGATCGCCGCGACGCCGCCCTGCGCGAGCAGCCATTCGAAGACCAGGCCGGCGACGTAGATGGCATAGGTCGGCGGCGTATTGACCATCGAATCGTTCGCGGCCTGCTCTTTCCAGTGGAATGCCGACGGGGTAATCGGCAGCGCACGATCGAGCAAATCGTCGCGGACGATGACCAGGGTCAGGCCCGCCGGCCCCGCGTTCTTCTGCGCACCGCCGTAGATCACTCCGTATTTCGCGACGTCGATCGCTCGTGACAGGATGTGCGACGACATGTCCGCCACAAGCGGGACGGCACCGGTGTCGGGGGTCCACTGGTACTCGACCCCGCCTATCGTCTCGTTGGTGCAGACGTGAACGTATGCCGCTGCGGCGTCGAGCTTCCAGGTTTCGCGCGGCGGAACGTAGGTGAAGTTCCGGTCCTCGGCGGAGGCGGCGACATTGACCGCGCAGTATTTTTTAGCCTCCTTGATCGATTTTTTCGACCACTCGCCGGTGTTGATGTAGTCCGCCGCCGTCTTGCCGGCCAGCAGATTCATCGGGACGAGCGCGTTTTCCGCAATTGCCCCGCCCTGCAGGAACAACACCTTGTAGTTCGCGGGAATCGACAGCAGGGCGCGCAGGTCGCTTTCGGCCTTCGCGGCAATGCCGACGAACTCCTTGCCCCGATGGCTCATCTCCATCACCGACATGCCGCTGCCATGCCAGTCGAGCATTTCGGCGGCCGCCTTGCGCAGCACAGCCTCGGGGAGCACGGCGGGCCCCGCGCTGAAATTGAACACTCGCATCGAAAATTCCGGAAAGAATCAGAGGGGACGCGCCCGCATTGTAACTTGCGGCGAGCGCGACGCGCCCTTTGGACGCGCTGCGGGCGGACCTGCGGATGAGGCTCGCCGCCGCAGCGCGATTGCCGGCCTAGAGGTTATCGGCGATAAACCGCGCGCAATCGCCGCGCCATATGGTGACTCCTGTGCTGTTCAAGCGAAAGGGCAGGCCGGTGAAATTATCCTTGATGAACTTGCGCTCCGCGCTATCCGCTGCGCAGCTGAAATTGCCGGTGGTGTTGATCGATGGCCGCGGCTGTCCGACGCTCCACGACACGGTTTGCCCGCTGTCGTTGTTCACAAAAGTCAGCATGGTGAGTTCCTTTCGTTGGTCCGATCCCCGCGCCATGCGCGGGCGCATGTCGTCGCGGCATTGTCGCGCGACTCGATTCCCCCGCCATCAGCATAAGCCGGATCGAGTGCGTGCGCACCTCCGCTGCAGCGGACCGGAGGGGGAATCAGGCCTGAAGGCGCCGGAGCAACGCGTCGATGATGTCGTCCCGGTCAATCGATCTCAACCGGTGCTGGCGCAGGACGCCGACCAGCTCGTCCCTGTCGATCGCCCTATAGTCGGCGCGGATGAAAATACCAGCGATGGCTCGCTGCACGCTGATCGACTTTGCATTGGGAAACAGCCGCATCAGCTCATCGAGGCTTTCGCGATCGGACACATACTGGCCTGCGAGCGTATTAAGCGCCCGGACCTGCGCATCGGGATCCGTCATGCCCGCGATGCGCGTCGCGACCGAACGAAGCTCACCGACATCGCCGATCGGCCTGTGCTGAAGGTAAACCTGCGCAATCTGAACCTCGTCCTTGTTGGCTCCCGTCAGCGCCTGCAAAACGCGAGCGCGGTCGTCGACGCTTCCCAGACATGCCAGGATCGCAGCCTGCGGCACATTATCGGCGGCCCCCGGCGACAGGCGGATGCGGTCAAGCTCGGGATCCAGTGCGTGATCCCGGTTCAACGAACAGACGAGATCGACGTCCGCCGAACCTATCCTGCCACCCGCCAACAGATCTTGCGCCAGAAGCGCCAGCTCGTCCCTCTCACCGTCTGCCGAAAGCCATCCGAGCTTATGCGCCAGCTTGATCATGCGCGCCCTGAGCGGCGGCTCGTCGGCATCGCGTGCAAAGGCGAGAAAGCGCTCGCGCGCCGGCTGATCGTTGGCAAGCTCGCCGAAGGCCGCGATGAAAGACGGGGTCTGGCGCTCGCTTTCGGTCAACGATGCGGCAAAGCTTTCGATGCGGTCGAGAAACATCCGCACTTCGGTCATGTCGCGGCCGAGGATCCGATGAATGAATGCCAGCGTCTGCGCCGCCGAAAGCCGATCGTCCACGAACTGGCAAACCTCCTGCCGATATCCGGCGCGCGGGTCCGAAGCGCGCATGCCCGCGGTGGCTGTCATCCCGTTGGTGGAAAACTGACCGAGGAGTCTCGCGTTGACTCGACCACTGCCGACTTCAACGCTGGATGCGGAGTGAAAGTAACGGTTCAATGTGCTCGCTGCAGTCGCGCCGACCGGAGCGACCGACGAAAAGCCGTAAATCACCGGGACGTTGACGAAAATGCGGCGCATGCCGTCCCGGTTGCTTTCGCTGTGCCGTGCATTCAACGCGCGCGAGACCCGCTCGGCATCGGCTTTGGACCGGCCGGCGCGGATCATCGTGCGTGCAATTTCGGCGGACGCGCTTATGCCGGCTTCGGCGTTCAAGGTATTGCACCCGAACATATAGACTTCCTTCAGCTGCGAGAACAGTCCCGGGCAGGAGTCGCTGCAGGAGGCGCGCTCCATCTCGGCGACCGGCAGGAATTCATTCGAGTCCAGGTGCTCGGAGAAGAACTCCTCGCCGTTGAAATGGCCGGAGATGATCAGAACGTCGCAGCGGACCTTCTGCCGGCAGGCCGAAGCGAGCCAGTCCGGCCGGCCCCGCTCCACCAGCTCGACGAACTGATATTTGTCTTCGGGGAGATAACGCCGGAAGGTTTGCTTCTCGTCGGCCGAATTGACGGTGATCGTGCAGACGGTGCTTTTGCCCGCGTGGGCCTGAGGCAGAACGCAGAGCGCGGCCGACAATGCGAGCAGAAGAGCGGATTTGCTGGCCATGGGCATGCCCTACTCCGTGACATTGCATGCCGCGACAACCGGGACAGAGACTTCAGCAGTCAGCAGATGAATGCGCCGTTGCGTCCCGCAACGCGATGGTTTCGCGAGGCTCGCTCCGGCTATCCACATGATCACCGCAACCACCCGCAAGGTTCTGTACGCTGGCCCACGTTGCCGGCAGCGACGCAGCGGCGCCGCCGAGAAGCGCGGCGGCTGGAAAAATGCGGCCGCCAGCGCATGCCACACCGTATCGAAACCGCCGCGATTGCGGTATCGGATTCGGGCTGAAGCGCGTGTAGGACGAACTGAGCAGCGGGATCAGACGCTCAGGACGGGATAGGCGGCCGCGCTGCCCGAAGCAGCAGCGGAAAACGTCCGGACGTTCGGTCTTGCGGGACGGGCGGCGGCTAGGCCTGGAGGCGGCGGATCAGAACGTCGATCAGGTCCTCGCCGTCGGGCGACTTGATGCGATGCTCGCGAAGCATGCGCACGATGTCCTGCCTCGGGAGCGCGCGATAGTCGGACCGGATGAAGACGCCCGCGATCGCCCGCTGGACGTTCACCGAAGTCGCGACGGGGAACAGGCGCGTCAGCTGATCCAGGCTTTCGCGGTCGGCTAGGTAGTAATGTGCCAGCGTATCGAGGGCGCGAACCTGTGCGTCCGATTCGGTCATCCGGGCGATTCGCGCGGCCACGTCGCGGAGCTCGTTCACGTCGGTGATCGGACGGTGATGCAAGTAAACCCGCGCGATCTCGACATCGGCATCACTGCGAGTGGTCAGCGCCCGCAAAACCCGTTCGCGGTCTTCCGCACTGCCCAGGCAAGCGAGCAGCGCCGCGTCGGAAACGCTTTCACTGCGCAGCGGCGACCGCTCGAGGCGCTGCAACTGATCGTCCAGGCTTCGATCCTTGTTCAGCGAGCAAACCAGATCGATCTCGGCCGAGCCGATCGATCTTCCGGCCAACAGCTCGCTCAACATGCGGGCGATCTCGGCCTTTTCGTCCTCGGGCGAAAGCCAGCCGAGCGTACGAGCCACGTGCACCATGCGGCTCCGGACTTGCGGGCGATCGACGTCGCGGGCGAAGGTCATGTACCGATCCCGCGCCAGCTGGTCCCGAGCGATCTCGTCGCGTTGCTGGATGAACGCGGGAGCCTGGAGATCCTCTTCGGTCAACGATGCGTAAAATGCCTCGATGCGCTCGAAGAACATGCGCACCTCGGCCATGTCGCGGCCCAGGATTTGATGAATGAAGGCGAGCTTCTGCGCCGGCGAACGCTGCTCATCGAAGAATTCGCAGACTTCGCGACGGTAGTTCGCGTGCGGATCGACGTCCCCCAGTCCCGCGGTGGCGGTCATCGAGCTGCCGCCGAACTGGCCGAGCAGGCTCGCACTGGCGCGCCCGCTACCGAATTCGCCGCCGGCGGACGATTGCAGGTGGCGGCCGAGAAGCGGCGCTGCCGCTGCGCCCAGTGGCGCCATTGCCGAAAAGCCGTAAATGACGGGAACGTTGGCGAATATGCGGCGCATGCCCTCGCGATTGCTTTCGCCGTGGCGCTCGTTCAAGGCGCGCGAGACGCGCTCGGCGTCGGCACTCGAATAGCCGGAACGCACAAGGCTGCGCGCGACTTCCGCCGCGGTGCTGTCGGGTGTTGCCGCATTCAACGTGTTACAGCCGAACAGATAGACTTCTTTCAGCTGCGAAAAGAGGCCAGAGCAGGAACTGCTGCACGACGCGCGTTCCAGCTCGGCGACCGGCAGCGATTCGCGCGCGTCGAGGCGATCGGAATAGAACTCGGTTCCCCCGTCAAAATGACCGGAAATGACCAGAACGTCGCAACGCAGCCTTTGGCGGCAAGCCGACGCCAGCCAATCGGGGCGGCCCCGCTCGACCAGCTCGACAAACTGAAATTTGTCCTCCGGCAGGACCCGGCGCAACGTTTCCTTTTCGTTGGGCGAGTTCACGGTGACGGTGCAGACGGTGCTCTTGCCCGCATGGGCCTCGAGCACGCAAAGTGCAGCCAGGAAGGCAAGCAGGGAAACGAATCTTCGGCGGGCAGGCATCGATCGGAGGGGTTGCTCTGGTCTTCGGCGCGCGACAGTATTTCATGACGCGAGCATTCCGGCCAGCCTGTTCGTCCGCCTATTTCGCTCTTCTGGCGGCCGGTGGCCCTCGGTTCCTGCCTGCGGCGGCGCGCAGGGGGTCGGAGTATCCGGTCAGCGCGGGATCGGCGCGGCCTTCAGCCGCCGCAACTCGGCCGAAATCGAGCTCGCGCCATCGACGACCAGGACGTGCCCTTCCTGGATCGTGATCTGCAGGCGCATCGAGCGGCCGGCCAATTGGGCCAGTGCCCGGCTTGCGTCGAGCGGAACCTCAGTGACGGTAAGACCCTCCTGGCGCTCGAGCCTTGCCCGTGCGCCCTCCCACCACAACTCCACGGCACGGCCGCCATACGCCAGGATGTCGACCGAGCGCGCGCGGCCGCAGGCCTTGCGCACCTCGCGTTCGTCCGGCAGCCCAACGTCGATCCATCGCTCGATCGCGCCGGTCAGGTCCCTCTGCCACAGATCGGGCTCGTCCTCGGCGCTCAGGCCACGTCCGAATTCCAGGGCTTCGTCGGCGTGCAAGGCGAAGGCGAGCAAGCGCACCATCATGCGTTCATCGGTCTCCGACGGGTGTCGTGCGATCCGCAACGAGTGATCGCGGTAGTAGCCTCGCTCGACGTCGGCAATCGAAAGCTCGACTTTGAAGATCGTGGATTTGAGTGCCATAGGTTGCCGACAGCACGCACCGGCGCGCCCGTCACGATAACCGACGACGCTCCCGAGTCAAGCGCTTGGCGTTTTTGCGAGCACCGCCGGGTAGCCACGCGGTCATCCCGCGCGTGGCCCGATTCATGCATTTCCAACAGCAGGGAAAGCCGCGCGGTGGCTTTCTCCCTAGAAGTGGGAATCGGCAGGAAGTTTTTACCTGTCGTGTTGCAACAATTCCAACCGTCTATGAAAGGACTGGCCATGGCACTCATCGATTTCATCCGGGATGCCGGCGAAAAGCTGTTCCACACATCGAAGTCGTCCGGGCAGCAAGCGCAGCAAGCCTCCACTGCCGAGGCGACTCGGCCGTCGTCCGACAGCGTGAAGGCTGCGGACGCTGCCGCGGGTGACGCCATTCTTGCCTATATCCAGGCGCAAAAGCTCGACGCGACGGCGCTGACCGTGACGTACGACAGCTCGACGAGCACCGCGACCGTTTACGGCGTCGCGCCCGACCAGGCGACCCGGGAGAAGATCATCTTGTGCGCCGGCAACGTCTCCAGCGTCTCGCATGTCGACGACCGCATGAGCGTCGAGCAGAGTGGCCCCGAAGCGAAGTTTTATACGGTCAAGAGCGGCGACACGCTATCGAAGATCTCGAAGGAATCCTACGGAGACGCTAACCAGTACAACAAGATATTCGAAGCCAATCGACCGATGCTCAAGAGCGCCGACAAGATTTACCCAGGTCAGGTGCTGAGAATTCCCTAGGGCGCGACGACGTACATCGCTATCGAGCCCGCGGAATTGGTTCGGTGAGGTAAAGGAGCGCACCGATGATCTCGCCAAAAGAGGTCTGGTCGCTGGTCAAGCAGTCAGTAAATGCGTGGCTCGAGGATCGCGCCCCCAGCATGGGTGCGGCGCTCGCCTATTACACGGCTTTCTCGATCGCGCCATTGTTGATCATCGCGATTGCCATCGCCGGCCTTGTGTTCGGGCGCGATGCCGCGCAGGCGGCGGTGGTCGGCCAGCTGCAGGGACTTCTCGGCGAGGCGGGAGGGACCGCCATCGCCGAAATGCTGAAGAGCACAGCGAACCTTGGCAGCAGCATCCTCGCAATCGTGGTCGGCGTAGGGGCGCTGATCCTGACGGCGACGACGGCATTCGTCGAATTGCAAGATGATCTGGACCGGATCTGGAAAGCGAAGCCTCGCGTAGGAAGCGGCCTCATCAATCTGATCCGGTCCCGCCTGTTGTCGTTTGGAATGGTCCTGGCGATCGGATTTCTCCTGACCGTCTCGCTGGTCCTGAACGCCGCGGTCGCCGCCCTTGGCGATTCGATGCTCGGCGAAGCCGAACTGTTGCTCCAGGCGATTACGTTCCTGGGATCTTTCGCCGTGATAACCGCGCTCTTCGCGACGATCTACAAGGTGCTCCCCAATGTCGAGATCGCCTGGGAAGACGTCTGGATCGGAGCGGCTATTACGGCCTTGCTGTTCGAAATGGGCAAGTTGCTGATCGGGTTGTACATCGGGAAAAGCTCGGTTGCCTCGTCTTTCGGAACAGCCGGTCCTTTTGTTGTGCTGATGCTGTGGATCTACTATTCGACGCAGATATTCCTGTTGGGGGCGGAGTTCACCAATGCCCATGCGCAACGCGGCGACGCACAGCCCCTTGCGCGGGCAGACGTACCCCACAGCGATCCCACTCCGGTCGTCGGTCCGCACCCCGTGCCGGAAGAGCCGCGCGCGGCGCAGGCTCGGCCGGCGCCGCCGGAAGTTTTCGGCAGCCCCCACTGGGCGCGGCGCTTGCTGGGCGTGTCGGCCGCCGGGCTGCTCGCCGGGCTGGCGCTGAGTCGGATGGCGCGCGGCAGCACGTCAAAATCGAGATAGCAACCAACATCGAGACGACATCATGCGACTTCTGGTCACCGCACAAGCGCTGCAGATCATCCGACGTGCATCTTCGCTGCTGGCAAATGCACGCGATTTCAGTCGCGACGTCGTCGAGCTCGTTAAGCTCGAAGCCAAGCTTGCGATCGAAAGCCTCATTTCGATCGCGATTCTTTCGGTCGTCGCCGCCCTGTTCTTCGGGACCGCATGGATCCTGCTGGTGCTGGGTCTGGTCGCATGGCTTGCCGATGAATGGCTCAGTCTGCATGTATCGCTGCTGGTGGTGGGCCTCGCCATTGTCGCGGCTGCGTTGCCTGTCCTGCTCATGATCAAGGCGCGGGCGGGGAATCTCGCCTTCAAGGCGACGAGCCGCCAACTCGGAGGCGAGTCATGAAAGGAACACCGGTGAGTCTGCGCGACCAGATAGCGCTGGCCGAACAGCGCGTGCGACTGGAAAAATTGAATCTGCGGATCGCCGCCCATGGCTTACGGTCCTCGGCAAGGACCGTCGTTTCCGGGCCGATCGGACTGACTGCGCTATTTGTCGCTGCCGCCATCGCGGGATCCATCGGCGCGCGCAAGCTGTCAAGGCGCTGAGTGACGGTCAACTAACGTCGAGGCAGCCGGCGCCGCGGCTGTCCGGTTTCGACGGCGGGCGCCCGTCCGGGCCCTGGGGGCAATGTGTTTCGGGTAGCCGGGAACGATTCGCCTTATCGCACGCGACTGCCGGCTGAATTTCCGCAGCAGCCTTCGGCGCGGCAGCGGTGACGACTTCGGCCGGCCGCATCGCGAGAGCCTGCGACGCCGGCAGGATGTCGATCGCGTGGCTGCCAGACTCGATCGTCGCGGGCGCCACCACCAGCAGACCGAACGTAATCGCCGCCATGGCGACGGCTGCGAGGCCACAAGCCACGCCCGGTAACGCAGGTTGATACGCGTTCACGATGCGGCCCGTGCTCTGGGTGCTTTTCACTGCACGCCCGCGCGCATCGTGGTCAGCGAGGTCTGACGGGGCGAACGTATCGGCTCGCTCGAACGGCGGTTTGGACTGTGTCATCGGTATCTCCTCAGGTCACGGTCGAACAATAAGAGATACACTGGTATCCAATAAGAGCCACCTACGGGCATTTTTATGGAACCAGATTTTGAGCTCCCGATCAGCCTGCCGTCGCGGGATTCACGCAATTTGCTGCGCGCGCTGCACGGACAACTGAAAGCGGCGATCCTCGATGGCCGACTGCAACCCGGCTCCCGGCTGCCGCCGACGCGCGCCTTGGCCACGGCCTATGGCGTGTCGCGCAACACCGCTGTGGCGGCGTACGACTTGCTGCTGAGCGAGGGTTATCTCGCCACTCGTCCGAGAGCCGGAGCCTATGTGGCGGACGTCCGCCCCCGGTCATCCAGTCGCGGGATCGCGACCGGTGCCGCTGGAACCGATTCGCGCTTGCAGGCGTTTTGGCGCAGATCGCCCGTTCCCGTGCAATTGCATTCGCCGGTTTCGACGCGTTTCGACTTTCGACTCGGGGTACCCGACAAACGATTCTTCCCGTTCGATGCCTGGCGGCGGCTGACAGCGAGGGCGATCCGCAGCTTCGCGAAGAAGCCGGCCGCCTACGCGGAGCCGCAGGGTCTACCGGGATTGCGCGAAGCGATCGCCAAGCACGTTTCATTCGCGCGGGCCGTCGCCTGCCGGCCCGAAGACATTGTCGTTACCGCCGGCTCTCAGCAGGCGCTCGATCTCCTCGCCCGCATCCTGATTTCTCCGGGCCGAACCGTGGTCGCCGTCGAGAATCCCGGGTATCCGCCGCTGCACGCGGCCTTCGCCGCCGCCGGCGCCAAGATCGCACCCGTCCAGGTCGATGGTGACGGAATCGTCGTGCAGCGACTGCCGACCGACACGCGCGTGATCTGCGTGACGCCATCTCATCAATTTCCACTCGGCACCACGATGAGCACCCGACGGCGAACCGCCTTACTCGAATTCGCCCAGGCGCACGGCGCCGTCATCATCGAAGACGACTATGACGGCGAATTCCGCCTTGGCGCCCGGCCGCTCGATGCGCTGCAGACGCTCGATCGCAGCGAGTCAGTCTTCTATGTCGGTACGTTTTCGAAGAGTCTCTTCCCGGAAATGCGTCTGGGCTTTGTCGTTTCGCCGCCCTGGGCGCGACCGGCCCTTGCAGCCGCGAAGCAGTGCGCTGACTGGCACTGCGCGGTCCTCGAGCAGGAGACGCTGGCGGCGTTCATCGCCGAAGGACATCTGGCGCGGCATGTGCGCAAGATGCGCCAGGTCTACGGTGCGCGCCACCAAACGCTGCTCGGCTGCCTGAAGCGCGATTTTCACGGCTGGCTGGAGCCAATTCCCTCAGCTGTCGGATTGCACCTGGCGGCGCTTTCCAAAACGTCTCTCGATGTCGACGCACTGGTGGACCGGGCTCGACACGAGGGCATAGGAATCTATTCTTTGCGGGAATTCTATTTCGGCAGGACCGTCCGGCCAGGATTGGTGTTCGGCTATGGCGCAATCGACGAGCGCGATATCGCCGAAGGCTTGTTGCGCGTTCGGCGTCTGTTGCCACGATAGCCGACTATCCGCCGTCGGCGAGCGCGAGCGTGAAATTCTCTCGCGATGGATGGGGTGGCTGATGGGACTCGAACCCACGACAACCGGAATCACAATCCGGGACTCTACCAGCTGAGCTACAGCCACCATGGTTACTGCCGCCTGCCGCGGCGCGTCGATGTTTGGCGCGCCCGACAGGACTCGAACCTGTTACCCCCGGCTTAGAAGGCCGGTGCTCTATCCGAATGAGCTACGGGCGCC
>Ga0207693_10000374_pt1 | contig 41137 bp, 43 predicted proteins | sample LARL81metaG_FD_184347 | JGI IMG/M metagenome (GOLD analysis project Ga0207693, IMG submission 184347) | Corn, switchgrass and miscanthus rhizosphere microbial communities from Kellogg Biological Station, Michigan, USA - LAR L8-1 metaG... | ecosystem: Host-associated > Plants > Roots >... | reverse complement strand
AGTCAATCCTAGAATGGGTGGAGGCACAATTTTCACAACTTTAGCAGGGGTAAATTTTCCGTCACTTTTACTCGATCTTTTAGAAAACAAGAAAATCGTAATACCCAAAATTGAGGAAGTTACTATTCTGAGGTATTTTGAAGAGATCGTGATAAGGAATGAAGAACAGAGAGATATTGAGACCAGCCTTATTCCAAAACAAAACTATTTAGCCTAGTACTGGGGCTTTCGGCCAGGCACTGCTTGAAGATAGAAATGATTTAGTTGCTTGCTAAGCCTGATCAAAACACTCAAAATTTCAGAGTTTATATATCAGAGTTAACCGAGGATAGAGAACAAAACCCTATTCTAACCTCATCAATAACTAATTATATGGAGTTTATGAAAATCAATTGCTTCCGGACATCAATAACATCCTTACAGTTCTAAATATGCTTATCCACATATTCCATGTGAGCCTCCCAGTGTTGGTATTTTGTCTGCTAGGGTGGTATGACGCTACAAAAGTATTATTCTTGTTAATCGAATACGTTTTTCCATGCCTAAACACAGCTGGTTCCAACTGGCAGACCCTATGATATGTATTAAAAGCAATCAGTCCTAGCGTAAGGACAATCCGGACCGATTTCAGAACTCGTAATTCCTTCAAGAGGTATTTTGAACAGTTTCTATTTCGGAACGCAGTGGTGTGTTATCAGGGGGTGCACATCTTATGACTGATGTGATGTAAACGTTGCTTAATACGAGTCCGTCGTCCTTATGGTCACTAGTTTGTCTATTTGCGAATTTCAACCCATATAATGCCTTTATCAGCCAATCTCCAGAGCTATCACCCGTAAACTTTCGTCCAGTTCTGTTGCCTCAGTGAGCGGCGGGTGCTAGACCAATTATTAATACCTCGGCTCTTGGGTCTCCGAAGCTTGGCATAGGTCTTGACCAATATTGCTCGCTCACAAAATGTTTGGTTTTTATTCTTCCAATATTAGTCGAATAGCTTAAAAGACGGGGGCACAGAGTGCAATCAACTATCTGTTTTTTCAAGGCAGATAAGAAGATGTCGTCTCGACGTTGCAAAATATTCAGACTAACTACGATCAAAAGCACATTTAGAATTTTCTTTAGATCTTGAATCTATGCTGATAAAATCCAGATTTAGATCCTCTACACCCCATTCCGAACACTCGAAAATAGGTTAGATGATTTGCAATCGCCACATGGCAGTTTGCGTCTGACTGTTACTTCTTATGATCAACACTAAGCAAGAAGTCGTGTCGGAGCTCTCGACAGTTGCAAGAATATGTTATTTATTCTTCCTAATTGAAGCCTTTGTATAAGAGGAAAAAGGTATAACCCTGTGCTGCCGTTGGACGAGTCGGTAGGGTGGCTTTCATTGATGATCGCTCTAACGCTTCTTGCATACAGGATCAACGCGATCGATGTTTACGGCGCCCTTGCCGCAGTGCCAATAGGATTCATTGCCTTGTTTTTCGGAGGTGTCTCGTGGTTTTTGGCATTGCTTTCATTCTTTCTGATTGCATCATACTTTACTAAGCATAAATATAAACAAAAGGAATCCGCGGGCTATTCGGAAAAAAACAGAGGCGCTAGGGGCTGGGCGAGTGTCTTGGCTAACGGAGGTTTACCTGCTCTATTTGCAATTATATACTACATTTCAGGTAATAATAATCTGTATTTGTTCTGCTATGCGGGTTCACTAGCATTTGCCTTGGCCGACACAGTTGCAACTGAGGTTGGGTTACTAAGTGAATCCACTCCGAGATCTATTTTGACTGGCAGGACTATTCTAAGAGGACACTCTGGAGGGGCGACACTAAGAGGCGAGATTGCAGCAACTGTGGGCTCCATGATCATTGGGACTGTTTGTGGCTCCCTTTTTTCCAGCAATATTGGCCAATTTTTAATAATCTTCGTTGCATGCGTAACATCAGGCATCTTGTCTACGAATGCAGATAGCGCTTTAGGGGAAACCTTGCAATGCAAATACCGATGCACAATATGCAGTAAATATTCAGAAACCAAGATCATCCACTGTAATGCTGTTACAATTCGAGACAGAGGTTTTCGACTTATTGATAATAATATGGTAAATATTCTAAGCTCATTTATAGGAGCGACGTTATGTTCATTTTTTATATTGGCGTTTAACAGTTTATTATAAGTGCTTCTTACGGCTTTCTGACATCTGGTCATTTACTTGAATATTGTTATGATTTGGCTAGTGGTTGGTACTAGGCGCCGACTAAGAGAGCAGTAATACTTTTTAGTTAAACATTGCTATCCATCTAGTAATTCGTGAAGACTTTCAGAGTCGCTGTTGTGCAGATGAAATCGTCAGAGTCGAAGGCTGAGAATCTCAGCGTTGCCATTGAATATATCCGTCGTGCGGCAGACAATAAGGCTAGCGCCATTTGCTTCCCAGAATTTCTAATGAGCTACTCGCCGGTAGAGCAAGATGTGAAATCCTTGGCTAATACCGCCGAAAAAGTGAACAAAGGGAAATTCATTACCGCACTGCGACGAGCAGCCAGAGTCAGCAATATTCCCGTGATTGCAACTGTTTATGAGAAAGCCGATAATGTTGTCGAACAACGCGTTTACGATACTGCGGTAATGATTGATTCGAAGGGAAAAATCTCCTCGGTCTATAGAAAGCTTCATCTGTACGACGCCCTGGGATTCAAAGAGTCGGCCAAATTCATAGCAGGCGATAAAATCAATAAACCAGTAAGGTTTGGATCTGCCAGGGCAGGAATCATGATTTGCTACGACATCAGATTTCCTGAAATATCGAGGATACTTGCAGGAAATGGTGCTGATGTGCTTATTGTCCCTTCCGCTTGGGTTCATGGAATATTAAAAGAGGAACATTGGCAGACGATGCTTAAAGCTAGGGCCATTGAGAACGGATCCTTCGTAATCGCACCCGATCAAGTTGGGAATATCTATACGGGAAGAAGTATGATTATAGATCCCTTTGGTGTAGTTCTTTTGGATATGGGAATAATGGAGGGTATGGAAATCATTGAAATTGACACGTCTAGGATTAGTGAGGTAAGGAAATCGCTACCACTACTTGAAAACCGCCGCACTGACGTATACAGTAATAATCTGGAAATTTTTTCTAAGAACTGCAATATAGAAAAAAAATTTTCAAATACTCGTTAAGATTTCATCTGAAAGTCAAACGGCAGCATAGACGCAGTTTTTCAATCAAAAATATCGCTAGGGCTTTCTGATGCCCCCTAATTGAGATTTAGACAACCGCAATTGGTGACCACGATCGATAGTTCCTGGTACGCATTTGTATTATCATATGATATTAGTCATAAAAATATGTCCAATCTTTCATTACAATTTCTTCTGAAGGATGTTCTCGGGACCGATACCTCGGATATTCGGATATTTATGCCCACCAGAGGCTATAGCAAATTGGACACCATAAAACGCAATTTTGTGCCGGCCAATGCTGTATCTGTACATTTTTATACTCAAAAATGTAAATTGCGAATATGACTAATAAGGTCTGTGTTCTAGGGGCAGGTAGCACCAGATATGGTAAGCTTAACGAGAGTATTATAGAACTGGCTTTGAATGCGTCCAGAGAAGCTATACTATCAGCGGGTATCAGCCCAAAGGATATTGGAGCTGGATACATATCTAATGTTTTTGGGGCTGCTGACAAGCAAGTTCATATCGCACCAGTAATCATGAGCAATCTGGGAATCCCCTATGTTCCTGGCCTTACTATAGAGTCAGCCTGTGGCTCCGGTTCCGTGATGCTCAGAGAGGCCTTTGCAAATGTTTATGCGGGATTTTATGATTGTGTTTTGGCGGTAGGCGTAGAAAAAATCACGCATACTGGAACCACGCAAAGTACCACACTCTTCTCGTACTGTTCTGATTTCTTTTACGAAGGTGGTAATGGTGCTTCTTTTCCAGGTCTTTTCGCTTCTATTGCCAGGGCCTATCTTTCTACCCATAAAGCTACTGAAGAGGATCTAGCCTATGTTGCAGTGAAAAACCACGACAATGGAATACTTAATCCAAAAGCACATGTGAGACGAAAGATAACAATAGATGACGTATTGAATTCTCCAGTTGTAGCATCCCCCTTGAAGCTTTATGACTGCTGTCCATTCTCGGATGGAGCATCAGCACTTATACTTTGTAGTGAAAAATTTGCCAAGTCCATAGGTAGGCCATATGTTGAAATTATTGGCTCTGGAAGAGGTGCTTCCCCCGCCGCTGTACAAGGCAGAGCAGACATTACGACCATACCAAGTACAGTCAATGCAGCAAAACAGGCATATAACATGGCAGGCGTTACTCCAAGTGATATTGACTTCGCTGAAGTACATGATTGTTTTACAATTGCGGAAATCATCGACACTGAAGACCTGGGATTCTTTGAGAAGGGTAAAGCTGCGTCTCGGATAAGGGAAGGTGATACAAAATTGACTGGCAGAATTCCTATAAATCCGTCCGGGGGGTTAAAGGCAAAGGGTCACCCAATAGGTGCTACGGGTATTGGACAAGCAGTAGAGGTATTCGAACAGTTCACAGGTAAGGCAGGGCAGAGAACTATAAAGGATGCCGAGATAGCCCTAACTCATAATTTTGGAGCTACTGGTGCTAGTGCTGCGGTCCATATTTTTAAGAAGGTTAAATAATAGATATGCCTCCTACGAAGCAGGAACAAGAGGATGAACCCAGTGTTCGGGATAAATTTATTAAATCAGCGACCAAAGGAAAGATACTTACTAATCAATGCACAAATTGTGGTCAATACATGCTCGAAACCGTATACTTTTGTGATAAATGCGGCAAAAATTCCTTCAAATCTGTCGAACTTGATGGAATCGGCACGGTAGTTACCTATACAATACTCGCGGTTGCACCAGAGGGTTTTGAAGATGCAGGATCGTATGCCTGGGTAGTGTTCAAGTTGATCGATAAACCCATTAGAGCATCTGGCTTTTTGAGTAATGTTGCAACTTCAGGCGATCTACCCTTAGGCTCAAAAGTCATGGTTATAGGTTACGACGAGAAACACGGTCTACTCCTGAAGAAATCAGACCAAGCTGAGTGATTGGTCAGTTAAAGGATAGCCAGATCAGCTTATTATACCTGGAGTCGACCACATATAAAACTGCTGCAGATTAATTGGCATGGCAATGTCGTTATTCTCAGCCTAGGTCTAACAGGAATGAAAGAATATTAGGCTGGACTAAATGCCAACAGACCAAAGTCATGCGTTCAAGCCATCATCCCAGCTTTTCGAACTTTGCAATCCATCTTCCTGATTTAGTTTCCAGTATGATATTACCAATAAAGGTACCATTGCTATAGACTTTCGCAAATTCTTGATTAATACCAAAAAAAGCCTGGACAATATTACCTTTCTTGTGATATCCAGCCTCGATAACCTTCGCACCGACCTTACTACTGACGCGAACGACGACCTGTCGAGCAAAGGACCAATCACCTTTCCAGGAAATCATCTCAAATTCTCCGAAATTTTTTGTTGTAAGATGACTGCCGCTGAGTGTAGCTTCAAATTTCTTATTGTGTTTCTTTGAATACGAGTTCATCCAGTCTACACATCTCTCAGACTTTGACTTTTCAACTGCAAAATTATTGGCCCCAGCCAATTTACGATACTCTATATCCACTCAGTATGTATATTATTTTCCACTGATAATAACCCGCCTCGAATAACTTCGTTTCTTAATCACATTATCTTAGCTGATGTATTTTCATCTGGAAATAATTAATATAATGAAGGCATCGGATCATGGTTCCATACATACCTGGTCACAAGGTAGCGTGGTATTATGGTATTATGTACACCAAAAAACTCCCAAGAATAATTCCAGCTACAATTATACAGGTCACTATTACTCCCTTTTTTGTAGTCCTGCGTTTTGTGTTATTTACCTCGTTACTATACCCTTCTTCCAATAGTGCATTAAGTATAGTATAATCTCATATATATTTCACATCCCATATTGCGAAAACGGAATCTGTGCCTTTTCCTGTTTGGGGAAGCTAGTGCGCTATTATATTTAACGATCATATCTTTTTAATATAATACGGAGGGCAATAGTCTAACTATTAATCCACTCTAGTCAATAAGTTCCCTGACCAATAACCTATTTATAGTCGCACTAGAACTTGAGTTTCTTAAGATAACGTGCTGGTAAACAGGCGGATCAAATTAGAGCCAAATCCAAGAATAGTACTCAAAGATATATATTGTGTCGACTAAATAATGGTAAATATGACATTGCGAAACGAAATTCAAGGAGCGGTGTTTTTGATGCATAAATCATATCTAAATGCATACATGAGAGAGTGCCCATTTTAGCAAATGGAGAGAGAACTCAACAATACATCCAAACTTCAGTGTCTTTACCACAGGTACAAAGACATAATATTTTTTAATAAGAACATTATATTAGCTGGTTTAGCGTCATTAATAGTAGGTAGTATAATAACTCAAGTTTATGCCCTTCATTATGGATATACCAACAATTTTACGAATTCTGTTTTGTCATTAGCAACCGAGTATTCTGTTTTCTTCCCACTGTTTGCAATCCTCTATTACCGTGATAATAAATTCCGGTATCTGGATCCAGTTACCGGGAAAAGAAACGTCGATAGAATTAAGAGCGATGTAAAGAAATTAGTAGCAACTTTTTCGGTATCCGAATTGATATACTCATCTTCAAAGGTCTTGATAGGGTTTCAGATGCTTCAAATGGCATTGTTGGCTCCGTACCAGGCAGCCGTGGCTAGCACGATGATGTCATGGATACTGTCAGCGGCTTCAATTAATGTAATGATCAAGGCCCTTAAGCTTTTCAGAAAGTAGTCCTGTCAAAGTAATCGTGTCAGATTATGAAGGTAATCTCTTGTCTTTTTGTTAGTATTGAGCGCGAATCACATAGACTATGATATGCAATTGATGGTGATAAAACCGTAAATTCAATGTAACACATTGCGACAAGGATAATAATAAGCAAGGTGAACGCGCCCTTGGCTGAAAGATCGTCATTAGGCAATACTAACTCGTAACGCCCAATTTATTATACGAGATTGTTATTTATAATAATGAGTTATTATGCTTGTTTTTAAGTAAGTTCTGTCTGAATTTACTTACACATAATCATGTCCTTATTATGTAAATGCAAAACAGGAAAGGAGCACTTACACAAAATTCTCGACAGATACTTGGAATTTTGTCACTTAGATAGGAGATTGACCGATGTTTCTAAATTTCTGTATAACTATGAAAGACGTACCGTGACCGTGCAATTGGATAATTCTAAAACCCTAGAATTCGATATTGGTGATTTCATAGAATGGGACAGCCTTAGATACAAAGATGACACGTGCTATGATGCAGCGTATATACACCCAATTCTGGTCTGAATGCAACAAAATGAACGTCTTTGATTCCTTGGCTTTCATAAACAATATAAAGAATACGATTTCGCTTACAAGTGAGGTCATGTCATGACCCACTCAGCTCCTAAAATGTTTGATATGTTCCTTAGCAAAAGCTAAGAATCTCGACTTGTTACTTAGTATCCTTCGGGAAGAACTGCTCTCCAGTTGCCATCGTTACCTCTGTAATCCATTCGCACTGGATATCCACTTTGTCGTGATGCTTGACTACGGCATCTCTGTCAGGCGCATCGAGAAGGCAGAAACATACGCTGGCTTCCTTATTGTAAAATAGATTAATGTGTTTAACACCATATTCGTCTGCCGGATCGTGCATCAATTCTCTTAGATGATTCTCCTTAAACGGCACTTTATGGACATCAAGAAAGACTGGCATATTACATTTCAAACACCATAGTTCATTATATAGCTTGACTTGTTTTTACCTCCTTTAAAAAAATAATAAAGAAAGTGAATTTATAATATACTAATACTACATGCCTTTATTATGCAGACGATCGAGATAATATCCCATAGCATCTATGAGTAAGAATTCAACCTCTCAGAATGCTGGCTTTGTCATCCATCGAGAGGATTTTCTAAAATTTATATCTGTCACTGCTTCAAATGCTTCCCAATATTTTGATTGTTGCTTCGTACCAATGCATCCTCATTTGCTGGCCGAGCCCTCGGTTCTTAATGATCTGTCCGGATTACTGACAGATGTTACAAAACAGCTCCTAAAAAAGGGAATAAGCTGTAGGTTCATAACAGAAGTCACTATTGAATCCCTAGGTTATTGGAAGAAATTCATTGTTAAAAGTCAAATACGTCACGTTGACTATTTGGGAGCGAGTTTCGCATTATCCGATCGTGAACAATATTGGGGCTTTGCAATTGAAACAGGAGATGCGATGGAAAATAAGTATAATAATAATATCCGTTGTAATCCGGCAGCCGCACTCACGGAATCCCAATTGTTACTTTACAGCAATAATAAATCGTTTATAGATATGCAACAATTCCTTTTTGATAATTTATGGAATAATGCAATTCCAATAAAACAAAGGATTGTTCATCTTGAGAGGGAGCAAATATCAAGTATCGCTAATCAATCAATAGAACCCGAGCGAATATTTGCAGATTGTATGAGATATCTAAGATCAGCAGTCTACGAGATTCTTGTCATATTACCTAACACTGAGGCCGCTCGATTCATCGGAGATAGGGGAATATTAGATCTACTTAAAACTGCGCTGCAAAATGGTGTGGATGTAAAAATTCTCACACACATCGAAGCAGGAAAGGTTGAATCGGATTATGAAGTCTTACGAATTACACTCAGAGAAAAGCTCCTAGAGAAGAACATGAATTATCTTTATAGAGGATTGGATTCTCAGGACATGACTGTCGTAATTGACCAAGCAGTATCTTTTTCTCTCGAAATAGGAAACAAGTTAGACTCTAAAAACCACATGCCCACGATCATCGGTGCAAGTTGTTCAAATGATGACTCAATTCTGTCGTTTAACACGTCTATGTTTGAAAGCCTGTGGATTCAATCCGAATTCGAAAAACAAAACAAGATCAAACAAGTTTATTTTCAGATGTTTAAAGGACTCAAACTTAAGAATGAAAAGTATAATAGGAAGTGGTCCTCAAGCCAAAATCCAGAAACCGACGACAAGCAGTAGCATATATCAGTCAGTCATCAATTGCAATTTAGAGTCCGAAACAGGGTATTAGCATTAGTTTGGGAGGGAATACTTAAATTAACTTTTCTTATGCTTGTAATGGTTTGACGTATGAGGTTATTAAACTAAATGGAAATTGACCATTGTTTATTTCCAGAAAATATTCTCTACGATCCAGATAACTTTGTATGGGCCAAAATAGAAAGTGATAGATTGGTTAGAGTTGGAATCAATTCAGTGTTATCCTCGTTAGCTGGTAAGCTTAGTAAAGTAAACCCGAAGGGAATTAATCTGAATGTTGTTAGAGGGCGGAGCTTGTGTACTATAGAAAGCGGCAGGTATTTTGGCGTGGTGAGGTCCCCAGTGACAGGCAGCATACTAGAAATTAATGAAGCAGTGATAGCTAATCCAAGACTCGTAAACGACTATCCGTACAGCCTTGGATGGATTTCACTTATCAAGAGCGAAAATTTGGACCTAGATAACATACATCTTAAGTCGATTGCAAATTGTCGTGATATCATAAAAGCTCAAATATCGAAATTACATATACGATGCTTTGTAGCATTTCCAGACCACGAGATGTTTGAATTAGGAGTCGAGTGTTCGTCTACTCTTGCTAAATTAGATGAGTTAATGAAGAATGTCGAGATCGGTGACGTGATTCACATAGTCTCGGATGACGTTACTGCCGATCTAGAGATGATGAGGTGGTCTGAACAACGGTCCCAGCCTCTGCTCGAGATAAGACAAGAGAATAACCTATTTCATATTCTGGTAAGAAAGTCCTCGTAAGTACTGTTCTTACCACAATCCCAATCAGATATTGTTTCCCAGTCGACTTAGTATGTAATTACGAACTTCAACATACCATGCAATTCCTCTTCTACAAACGACGAGCTTTTTGCAGAGATACACTCGCATGGAGTGATATGAGGATACATGAGAAATGCACTAGGCCGGGTTGGCCCCATGTAGATTCGAGCGACTCTCATTCCTATTATGCAAACTTGGCGGTGTAGGGATAGGTAAAATAGTGCTAGAAGGATTAACCGCGATGAGTGTAGCACTTAGTCCAATTACAATAACAATCACTAATATAATTAGAACTAGCTTCTTATTCATTGATTTAGGGTTGGTCTTGTTAGTAAAAATAAATGCTTCGGGCATTCGTTTCAGAGATGCAAAAATACTGAACCTCCCAATTTAGCATCATTGGAGGTAAAAGTTTTAGTCAAAGCAATCAGCAGTTCGGTCATTTTTATTTCATGAGATGCAAAATATAAGATTATGATTAGCAATGCATAAGCATTCCATGTACATTTTCGCCTCCGAATCTCAATAGGAGCAAATGTTTTTCACATATGAATAAAATATAGGTGTCATCTATCAGGACTTAAAACATCTCATGTAGGGCACTTCTAACAGCTAAGGCTAGACGTGCTTCATCAATGTATTTATGTCCTCAGTTCGGAGCATGTCAAATATTATGAGCGTCAACCCCGGAGAACATTCAGTTAAAAGGAAGTGGGAGCTTTGGCATAAGAGCATTTTCATCAAAGCCCTTCTTTACCTCATTGATGATTTTATTGGATAGATCATCGACTTTGTTACTAATATTTTCTGCATCATTTTGTGGTGCTGACGCTCTAAATGTTCCACTTATCGTTTTATATTGATATCCAGGTGCTGAAATTGTTGAATAGATATTATAAGTGGTTTCAAGTTTTCCTTCATCTCTCATTTTCCATGTTTTCGATACTTTGCCGTCAGGACCTGTTATTCCGACAAATTGTCTTTCGACAATAGATGATGATGATGGTTGAATATCGGTTGTTACCTTTGCTCCAGCTACTTTAGCATTAGTTGCACCATCCGTGACAACAACTTTGACGGTTTGCTTTTGTCCAGTAGTAATAGGATTCTTTCCGACCTCTAATGAAACAGCCAATGTGTGTATGTTAGTATCTGGTTTTAATGAACTGTTTGTGTTTGATTTTGCTGCGATGTTGGTAGGTTGAATGGGCTTGTATACGGATGTAGTTAAGCGTAAGGGACTTGGTTTGCTCGAATTGACTTTCGATGTTAAACTGCTGTCTGAATGATTCAGATTATTACTGGCAGGTAATCTAGTTACAAATTTTGGCGTGGACTGCGCAGTTTTCGCTGGAACTCCTGTTACGTTAATGCTATACCATTTAGATACCCCGGGGTTAGTGACACGAGGCTGGTCAGTATTTACACAGGTCATCTTAGATGTAATTTTATTTATCCCTTGCTTAATTGAACTATACGTAGAATTGTTAAGTACATATCTCCATGACGAATAATCTTCCCCTCCTGAACTGCTTTTTCCGGTAGGTGTTGTTTTTTGGTATGGCTTCAAGTCATTCAATAATAAGGAGATTTGACAATTGGTGCTGGAGTTATCTGAGGACGTACCCGTGACAGTGAGATTAGTACCTGTCGGAATATGCTGGCCCTTAACAGGTGAAACTATTTTGAGGGCCATTCCATGTGACAGAGGAATCTTTGATGTAGGAAGATTAGGATGCGGATCCAAAGTGGCAGCCACTAATTCCTTTATTGGAGCGGCTATAACGCTATTGACGAAATAATTGATTAAGAGAAGTCCACTAAATGTTAACGCGACTAAAATCAAAGATAGGTAGGACGTCATCAAGATGTTCCATTCTATTACTCGATACCATTATATTTAGAATCCAAAGACAAGTTATATTCACAAAAGATAGAAGTTTCATACAAAGATTCATACCGTGTCATTCTTAGTAGAAATTTAAGCTATAATATCACACTTCAAATATCCTTTGGTAAAAGTCAAACAATTGGTACGTTGTTACTTATTACTAATTCTCAAGTATTGGGTTGAAGTTAATCCTAATAGAATTGCCAGTTATGATTTTCTTGTGTTTTTCCGAGTTCCATTGTACGGCAGTGGGTCAACGAGCCTACTCAGCAATGCCTGTTCGCTGCACTTTTGATCTAGACTTATCCAATTCGCTAACGTTTTTATTTTAATCCTTCGCTGAGTTGGTTATTGACGATTCTCTAAATAAGATAGCAACTGATGTGAAAATATGTCGACTTTGCGGGCTCTTTCGCGCTAGAACTAATGCTGTACCAGGCGAAGGCTCATCACTTCTTAAGGCAGTACTTATAGGCGAGGCGCCTGGAAAAAGCGAAGATCAACAGGGTAGACCCTTCGTCGGCAAAGCCGGAAAAATTTTGGATTATATCTTACAAGACACCGGGATAAATAGATCCCAGATCTTTATTACCAATGTAGTAAAGTGCAGGCCTCCTGGAAACAGATTGCCAACTGTGGATGAAGTCTCTGCATGCAAAAGATACTTGGACAGGGAATTCGCTTATTTAAAGCCTAAGATAATTGGATTGTTAGGCAGAACAGCATATTCTACTTTCATTGGTGGAAAAAGTTTTAGTTCCGACCGCGGTCGAATTTTAAAAAAAAATGGGTTAACGTACTTAATTACTTTTCATCCTGCCGCAGCGATATATAATAGGAGTCTAATAGAGACTCTGAAAAGTGACTTTACCAGAATATCAAGCGAAATAGGATTGTGATGAAATTCAATTTGGCTGCTATCTGCATGGTTAGTATAAGGTACGATATTATTTACCAACTATCTAAACAGTATGCTGCGACCATTTACAATTATCCAGTATCACTTTCAGCCTAGCTAGACCAAAGCCTTAAATCAACACTAACAATGCGCCCGAAATATTAATCCACGTTGCTGCCTAGGCAAGTTGAGAGTATTGTTGGAAAGCTTTTAACGTGGATGAAATCTTTTATTTTGGCTACACTATGTCGTCAAATCCCGAACTTGGACTTGCTAGCATGTATAGAGTAATCAAGAAATCCGGCGCCGAGAGGGTGAGCGATGAAGCCGCCGATGAATTAAGGAAGATCCTAGAAGAAATTGCCCAACGTATTGCAACTCAAGCACTTGATCTTTCGCTTCATGCGGGACGTAAGACTATAAAATCTGATGATATTAGACTGGCTGCCAAGAACGTTCTAAAGCTCTAGAGGATAGGTCAGTCTTATGATGTTTATCTTACTTCAAATTCGCAGCCTATTTTTTGTATCTAATATCATACCACGCTGGGCTCCTTGCGCTTTTTATGCTGCTCAGACGCGCTCCCTAATGATATCGGAAAATTGCCCTTGATTTACCAACGACCGTGCTAGAATTTGTGGTCCGCCTGGTGTGTCAGACTTACTTTTTTTGAATTTCCTTATGTAACAGCTAATAATACGGTGTTTCTTAATCAAATAGTATTTGAAAGAATATCAAGCATTTGATGCACATATTCACCTTACAGATAGTGAATATTCTGGATATCTCCAATATTTGCTAAATACCCTAAGAAGTTTAAAGATCAACTCATGCTCAGTTACCGTAAATCTTGAATCATCCATCCGTAGCCTCAACCTTTTCAGTGAAGACACCAAGGATATTGTAACACAATTTCTGGGAATCCATCCAGAATTTGCTGACGAGGAGCTCAACGGATTTGAAAATCTTTTGAAACAGAATCTGTCGGTCGTTGACGGCATCGGTGAGGTAGGTATTGACACGTCATACGAATTGAGAAATGGCGCCTCATATAACAGACAGAAATTTGTTTTTCATACAATGTTGTGCCTTGCTGAAAAATATAATAAACCAGTATCTATTCATAGTCGTAATTCAGTTGACGACGTACTAGATATAGTGGGGACACACAGACTAAGGGGTACGTTACTTCACTGGTTTTCAGGTAGCGCCGAACAACTAAAACGAGCAATGGATATGGGACTCTACGTTTCGTATGGTCCATCTTTAGTGTACTCAAAAGTGATCAAGGAATCGTTTCTGAAAGCCGATCGAGAGCTGATTCTGGTAGAAACGGATGGACCGGTCAGGTACCACAGGTGCTTTAATAATCTCGTATCAATGTCATCTTCGTTCCTAATAAGCGTAATACACTCTGCTGCTTACCTGCTCAAAATTCCGTTTCATCAAATGATAGAACAGCTCCACTGTAGCTCGGAGCGTTTCCTGGGTAGGAGTTTATGATCTGAACTCCAAATCAAGAATTCTATCAAGAACGCGTAAAAATCTCATCCAATGTAACAGCAAATGGTTTTGTGCCGGTCAATTTAAATCTGGTCGAGTTTCCTTTGCTCCCAATCTTTTGTATGTAACCAAGTTTTCTAAATATATCTAATGCAATTTTCCCCCTCTGCCTATTATTGCCACAGGCGATTCTGTCCTTATCTTGGAGATTCTGTAGTATAAAACTGCCATCTTTTGCTTCGACAGATACCTTTACGGTTGCCATCCATAACCTAGAGATATATGAATCAGGATCATTTAGCGAGCCCATCATGATAGTCTTAGCATTTCCCATAGGCTTGGCTAGAAGTTGAACCGCAAAATTGAGATTGTCTGTCTTTTTGACATAGAATCGGTATATATTTTGGCCTCTGAAATTACGTTCGTTTTCTAAATTGTCGAACCAATAGAGGTACCCATCTGGTTCTGCCATGTAAGGTTGAATTATTTCAGGTTCTTGTTCAGTAACCGAATTAATTATTCGTTGCGCTTGGTCTAATTTGTCAAAATTAACAACAAATCTTCGTTCTTGGTTGGATTCAAGAGACATGATTATTCCTTTGTCCATCAAGGAACGAATCGCATATTCTAGGTTCATACCATAATGTCGTCCAGCCTCTAGATGGATTTGATTTTCAGACAATACGTTGTGTATGCCATTTCCGATTAGCTGCCTCAAAGTCCATTTGCACCATTCTTCAACAGACTTCAACTATCGAATAATGAATGCTCATCGACGAATATTTAAATCTGCAGCAGATATCCGATTTGCATCATCAATTGCGCCAATTTTGGCGCATGTTTTTATAATCCTGTTGATTATACCTAAGCAAATGAGCGAGAAAGATCCTATCGAGGAATCAGATTTCATAAAGAATAGGCCTCTGGAAAAAGTCTTCCGAAATTGTAATGCAAGAGTTTTAGACTTTTTCGTTCTAAATCGGGGGCTTGATTACTCAGCATTAGAGATAAGTAACATCACTCATGTCCCGCTCAGAAGTATTCAAAGATCTTTACCTCACTTGGTGAAATGCAAACTCATCAAAGAGGGTAATAAAGTAGGAAATTCAAGAATGTATCTGCTCGATGAAAGCTCAGAATTGGCTCGCCTCTTGACAAATTATGTCGATACATCGTTAAATGCGGAGATCAGAAATGCAAGGAAATCCGAGTCGACTAGTTATTCCAGAGGCACGATTTCTCTAAAAAGCGCATAGGTCAATTCTTCTCAAAAACGTCAATCTATTGGGTAAAACTGTAATATTCGGGCTAGTTTTTAGCAGAAATAATAAAGATAAAATACCCTGTAGTAACAAATCTTTTAATAATATGAACAGGGTTAGGCGTATCTCAAGTGATTTAATACAGCGATATCCGGAAAAATTTACCACTGACTTTAGCGAAAATAAAAAAATAGTCCAAGAACTTGCGACGATTAGATCAAAGGTGTTAAGAAACAAAATTGCAGGATATATAACATCTTATCTTCACAGGATTTCTGAGAAGGAAGTACCAATATCTGAAGATGAAGAAGATCTTCAACTTGCTGAGCGAAGGGAATAATTTATTTCGTATTGATATCAATAAGCCTGATGGGAGGTGCTAGAAAGGCGCTAGGCAGAGCAGAAATATCTATTGATAGGAGTGAGGCATCAGTCAATGATATTCTAGCATTCCTAAAGACGAATGCAACTGAGAAAAGCATCCTTGACAGTGGCAATCTCCTGATTGTAGTTAATGGAAAGGATACATCTGTGCTTGAAGGATATGACACTGTCGTGAGAACCGGAGATAGTATTAAAATAGTCACTATTGTGCACGGTGGACTGCATTAGCGGCGCTATTTTTGAATTGTCAACAGACAAATGTTCTAATAGAACGAGAAAGATTTCTGGAAAATTTGTCTCGATAATCTTAATCCAATTGCCCGAAGCACAGAACGTTAAAAATATGCTGACCGATCTCAGACGTGGACTAAGTCCAAAAGTTTTGTTTCAAATAATCAACCCAAATGTAGTCTATAATCTTGAGCATTTGTTGCGCACACTGATTATTACATTTGAGTCAAAGAAGCGAGATTGCATTTTTGTACGAAATGAGACTATAGACTTATTGTTGAGGCTATCTTACAGCCGGCAGGTCTCGGACGCTATTCGATTTGCTGGATCTCCGGAAACTGGCACAGTTTGCTTGCTTCTATACTCTGGAGAAAGGAATGATCTTGAAATAGCGAAAAGAAGCATATCTAAACAATTTCAGACTGGAGACGACAATGATTTAGAACCAAGTTGGACAAAAAGAGCTAAAATTTCTACCAAGCTAGGCATTGATTACACCAAATTTGATGATATTGATTTTGTGAACTATCTGGTAGAGCGCGCAGCACTAGTTGTTAGATAGCGTTGCGACGCTTTTCTATAATCGAGCTAAATACTTGATTCGGCCTCAAAACTGATACACCAGTTATGCTCCCGATTATTTCTATCAAGATGATCCAATCAGGTCGATCCAGGGAAACCTTGTTGGTAAATAGACTAGCTACTTGAGCTATAATGTCAGAAGAAGACACAGATGTATGTCTTTTTTCAATTGTTATTCTAAACGACTCATATGCTTGTATTTTTTTTCCTAAATCGCTAGATGCATTCACGATATTTTCAATACCAGTAGGCAAAACAATTTCTATGGGCAAAACCCTCAGAATGTAATGTACTTTCCAAGGTTCATCTTTGACAAGCTCTCTAAATCTGATTATCACCTCGAACGGATCAATAGTTGAATATGCAAAAACAATACCCGAAATCTCACTCAGGACGCATTCCGGATGAGGATCTCCAAAATCTCTAAGAGTCTCATCCAATTCTTCTCTAGCATCTTCTTCTCCATGGCGAAATGTTGATATAATAAGGTTAACATTCATTTCTAATCTTCGGTCTCGTGTACAGAATTTTAGAAACAGTGTCATAAACTTTGTCAGATTTAATTACACCCTCTCTAAGAATTCTTACGTTGGAGTCCATCACTTCAATGATCGTAGATTCTATTCCACCTCCAAGTGCACCACCATCCAATACAAGATCAAATCCTGACAAACCAGAAGACAAGACCTCATAAGAAGTGGTGCAGGGTTTTCTACCTGATACATTCGCACTAGTTCCTATCAGGTACTTGCAGAACCTGAGTAATGACTGCGTACATCTATTACCTGGGATTCTAACTGCCAGGTTATCTCCTCCTGCCATGACTCTTCTTGATATATTATTGTCTTTGCAAGGAGAAACAATAGTTAATGCACCGGGCCAAAAATACTGGGCCAGCGATTTTGCCAGCGGGCTCATATGTACGAGCTTTTCAATATCGCTAATGCTGTATCCCATAACTGGTAATGGTTTATCCTCGCTGCGATCCTTAATTTGGAAAATCCTTTCAACTGACTCGTCGTAGTACGGATTACAGCCAATGCCATATACAGTGTCGGTAGGAAACACGATAATTCCACCATCACTGAGAGTTGATGCACAGCTGGCTATGTGATCATAATTTGAACATTCTAGTACTTTGAATCCCACTTCTACTATATCGCTGTATCCCAGGTATAAAAATTACGATACTTGTAATGGGATGTAGGAAACCTGCCAGGATGTCAATTATGTTATATTGAATATGAGTAACTATGACTAGATGCTTGATTGGTTAACGAGAAATTCCAATAAATTAATGAACTAAAGAAGTAAAAATTTAGAATAATTTTTCCCTAGACGGTAATATACAAGTGCGATCAGAAACCGGATAGTAATGCACACCGACGTCATACTATCGGCCATAGAGTCAAGGAATATCTAGCCTCGAAATATTTTTCCATGACTTGTTCATAGAATAGATTCAGGTGTTCTTTGATTTTTACTTTCCCTTCATCTCATACTGCGCGTCCCCTTACCTTTCAATCATATGCCTATCGGAACTTAAAATATTATAATTATATATTATAAACCAATAGCATGAGAACGATCCAAGCATTGATGCTAGAACTCTATCTCAAATCCTCGAGTTCCTTTTCGTCCCTATAATACTCAGGATTTAACCTAAATCCAGACGTTGACTCATAAGGAACGTCACTCAGCTTTAAATGATATTCGAGCCTTCGTCTCCTTAGTTGCCTACCAAACCATAACACAAATTGTTGTTCTATCATGCTCCCTTCTTCCTTCATGATTTCTGGATGGACCTCAAGCAGACTCTCTACAAACGAAGGATCAAAGTACAATTGGAAAAAATCCCACCCCATTGCTTTTCCAGTCGAAGAGCATTCACACTGACTCTTTGCATGTATTCCCCACTCTAGCTCTCCAATAAAATCCATTATCTTTTCTCTTTCTCTGTCAAAGTTCAAACATGAGCCAGATACTATAATCGTCGGTGGTCTTTCAGCAAATTTTCTCTTCAATCTCCTGTCTATATTAAGGATATTATCGTATTTAAAGTCAGCAATCTATCAATAAAATGCTATCATCGACCCTATCTGAGCTACAGATATGCATGAACCAAGTCGCAAGTTCTATCTATCCCGAGATCAAGGACATAATTTCCAATTCTAGGTCCTCTATCCGCACCTACCAGAATCCTATACAATATGGTAAAGAATTCTTTAATTTCGACCTCATTTCTTCTAGAAATATCAAAAATTCTTGACTGTAAAATTTTGGGAGAATCATTGTTATTTTCTTTCCCTTTGAATTCTCTTAATGCTTGAATTAATTCCCTTAGTGCATCTTTATCCTTCTGGGTCAGATCTAGTTCTGACCGACGATCATTCTGGAGACCTTGGTCGTCGGCCCAGTTTGAGGCTAGCCTAATCTTGTTTGTCATAATAGCATTTTTTTCTGCGGCGATACCATATTTGGCCAGCCTTCCATAAATTCGGTCGATCCTCTCAGCATCGGCCGAGAAGAGTAGTGCTTGCTGCACCAGTAGCCGATAAGGAACATGTTTTGAAGGACTAGAAGAGGGCTTTAGGTGATTTATGTACTCATAGATACCTCTTATCTTTGCAAGTTTTATTTGATTTTCTTCCACAGCATTGCCAAAAAACACGTCCTCGTAAAAATCATACTCATCCATCAGCGAAGGTATATCATCTATAGAAACATGTCTCGTTCCAGTAACTCGCTTATATAACAAAAGCAAAAGTGATTCTGGCGTTCCATATTCTAACCACATTTGAGGTGTTAGAACATTTCCTTTAGATTTGCTAATTTTTTTTCCAACTTTGTCAAGAAACATTTCGTATCTTAAATGTAATGGATGAGAATATCCGAGTATGTCGCTAGACACCCAATCGTTAACTTTTACAGAATCCATAATATCCTTTCCGTAAGCTTCAAACCGGATATCAAATGCCTGCCATCTCGCGGCAAATTCTGCCTTCCAAGCAAGTTTACCATTTCCATTATTAATATTTGATTCACCGACATATCTGCAGCCCTTAATTGTCTCATTTCCTATTCGAGTGTCCAAACATGAATATGCAACCTTCATTTCTTCAGGAAAGTATTTCTCAGCTTTTGCGACATACAGTCTATGGCAGTTTTGACAAATGGGAAAATAGGGAAGGGTTTGATTGTATTTGTCCTGTCCAATCATTGCCTGAATTCCGATCCCAAGACGGTTACTATTTCGCAGTATAGTATCAATTTGTTTTGATAACATATTATTTTTGTAAGCCGCCGTCCCGCTCTGAAATTTGTACCGGACACCAACTCTATCGAGGCCTTCCAAAAGCAAACTACTCATATGAGCACCATAGGATGCATGACAGTCACCAAACGGATCTGAAACCTCCGAAACTGGCTTGGCAATCTCTTTATGCAAAGAGTCGGGCAAGCCAGACGGAATCTTCCTTAACCCATCCATATCATCAGAATACGCAATTAACTCGCTTTCGTAACCGAGATTTTGAAGGGCAAGAGTTACGCCATATGCCCTAACTGCATCACCCATGCTCCCTATATGTGGAATACCGGATGCACCTAATCCACTTTCAACTCGTATAAGCTTAGTATCTCTGCCTAGCTTGTTTTCTCTTGATATGAGATCATGTGCTATCTTATCAATCCATGTTCCTTTGCCCAGTATATTCCCATCCGTCTTCATGTTCTTAGCTTAACTCCTTTGTCATGTACGGACCATTTTGATGATATCCAAATTTCCTATAATATTCCCTCGTTCCAACCGCACTAATTACTGACAAGCTATTGATTCCAAACTCGTTCTTGACAATATTCTCGGCTTCGTTTAGCATACATAATCCAAATCCTTTATGTTGGTATTTGTCCGAGCTGGTCTTTTGGCCAACGTCGACTGCTTGACCATATACATGCAGTTCCCTTACTAGGGCAACACCACGTTCATCTTTTGTTTTTAGTTGCTCTATTAAAGGATTAGTAGTATGTCGAAGACGCAAAAAACCTAGAATAACTGATTTATCTTCATTTTCGTATGACAAAAAGACCTCATGACCAGCAGAGGCATTATAGTCTATTCTATTGAGAACTACTTTGTCTTCAGACAAGTACGAGATGCCGTTTTGCAGTCCGACCTCTCTACATCTGATACATCTGCACTTTAATCCTCTTTTCTTCAGTTCTTTCAACGCCACCTGTCTTAAGTTCCCGCATTTAGGTCCACTTCGTATATCATCAGATTCAATTTCTCGCTGAACTCGCATAATTCTGACCCAGGGAGGTACCATCTTCTTCACCTCAACTAAGATTTTTATCATTTCTTCATCGGTGTACGCATTGTACCTTCCACTTTTATACAGATTGAATAGTCCAGTGCCCTCCAAAACAAGGGTTGGATAAATCTTTATCATATCCGGTTTAAATGAAGAATGATAAAATAAAGTCTTAAAATCAGTAATGTCATTTTCTAGAGTAGTGTTAGGTAGTCCTGGCATCATATGTGCGACAATCTTGCAGCCAGCATCCCTAGCGATCCGGAAGGATTCGATTACATCCTTAAGGGTGTGTCCTCGATTAACAGCGCGATAAACATTATCTCGTAAAGACTGAACCCCGATCTCTACTCTAGTAACGCCGAGTCCAAGTAGCAACTTGACTTGTTTCTGTTTGCAATAATCAGGTTTTGTTTCGACAGTCAAACCTACACATCTCGACTTACTAGTTTCATTAAACTTCTTAGCTTGTTCAAGAGTAGATGAGAGATCTCGTTTGCCGCCAAGGGTATTCAATGCATCAAAACATCCTTTGACAAATTCCAGTTGATATTCATCAGGCATGAAGGGAAATGTTCCGCCTACTACAACCAATTCTATCTTTGATATACTATGCCCATGAGATTCCAACTGATGTAGCTTATACACTACTTGTTTGAATGAGTCATAATTTGAATTCTGAGCTATCCTCGTGGACGGTTCAGAACCAGTATAGCTTAGCGGCGTATTGTGTTCAACTCCACCAGGACAGTAGATACAGCGGCCATGTGGACATTCGTATGGTTTTGGCATAACTGCTACCACTGCAACTCCAGAAGCGGTTTTGATAGGTCTGACCATTAAGGTCTTCCGATACTCGCTATCAAATGGTAAGAATCGAATTATGCTCTCATTTTTAGGTAATGTAGTCAAATGATACGAAGATGAAATTTCTCTTAATGTTTTTGATATTTCAGCAGTTGTCATTTTTGGTTTCTTTGCTATTGTGTTCGCAATCTCGCTGCAGGCTAAGATATATGCTGTTGACGAATCCAGAATTGAACCTACAGAGCCTCTTTGGGCCTTCTTTTCTTCCAATTATTCAAAAATATTTATGACAATTAATATTAATTTTTGTTTACTTAATTTGAAGGCCAATTGATCCGATTGATTATATCTACTAATCCACCACATGATCTACTGTCTATCAGTGACAAGCTAGCTTTTCAGACTACTTTGTTATATGCAACGTAGTCAATTGTGAGATTCATATACAAATATACGGAAAAATATGTCACTAGGAGAAAAAATGTGACTTGAACAACTTCAAAGAAATATTCAGCCTGAAATTCAGACCGCTATAAAGTAAGAGTCACGCCACGTATTTTAATTTGAACTTCTCCCCTACCATGAGCGGCTACATGTCCAATGCAGGTGCACGACATTCTGTGCTTCTCAATTATGTCTATAGCATCATCGACAGCAGACTTCGGAAGCACTATACAAAAACCTATTCCCATATTAAAAGTTCTGTACATTTCCTTAGTTTGGATATGACCTTCTTTTTGAATAATTTTAAATATATCAAGAGGCATAGGTAGGTTATCGAGCCTATAACTCACATTATTATTGAGCCTTGAGAATTTGGCAAATGAACCTCCTGTTACATGCAACAGCCCATGAAGAGGGATATTGGCCTTCCGGATCAGTTTTGCGACGGGGCGAACGTATATCCTTGTGGGAGTTAGCATCATTTCCCCAATCGTCTGATCAGTTTCATTCATAAAATCAGTGATAGAGTATTTAGATAGTAGTACCTTGCGTGCGAGAGTATATCCGTTCGAGTGGAGTCCGCTACTGCCGATGCCGATAATCGCATCTCCATCCTTGATCTTGTTGCCCATCGTCAATTTATTTTTGGTATGAACTATTCCAAATGCCATACCTACTAGGTCAAACGTTCTTGCACGGTTGTCACCTGCCAAAAGATCGGGTATTACTGCTGTCTCTCCACCGACTATAGGTACGTTTGCATCTCTCGCTCCTTTTACTAGTCCGATTGCAATGTTTCTAATTAGAGTAGAGTCTGGAACCTTCACTGCAATATAGTCGACAAATCCGGTTGGTATAGCGCCAACGCAAATTATATCATTTACGTTCATCGCGACGCAATCAATTCCAATAGTGTCAAAACGATTCATCATTTGAGAAACAATTAACTTTGTTCCTACTCCATCGGTGTGTAGCGCAAAAATTTTGCCATCGACATCGATAAGTCCAGCATAATGCCCAAATCCTGATAAAACCCTCCCGTGAGCTAGGAATGAGTGAGATGATGATATTATCTTTCCAATAGAATTTTGAACTTTAGTTACCTTCTTGATGTCAATTCCGGCATCTTTGTATGTCACCTTACTAATTCTCAAATATCGATACTATATTGTAATCGGATACATATTACTTTTGACATAGCCAACAAGATAAGATTGGAAAGGATGACATTCCTGACCATATAGATTCCAGAAAAAATTGAAGATGTGAATAGAAAATGTTATTAGCTTATATAGGTTAGTTCTATTTTATAGTACCAATTATACGGCAGAGTACAAAAATACATCTTATAAAAGGAGATCGATCTGATGACATATTATTAAACTATTCGTCCAACTCAGAACAGCCAATGCCACTAATCGTCAGTCAGATATTCTACTTGATAGTTAAATTTTTATCATTGCAAAAACGGCATACCAATTTAGAGATCCCTCGGCTTTCCGTGAGCAGCAAAAAGCAGACATTTGTCCTCGCGGGCGTAAGATAAGGAACCTGGCTGAGATTTATTCCTCTCATAAAGTAACAGCGTCTATAAATATTTTAGTAGATAACATCGATATTAGCTGAGCAATGATGTAAAGAATAGTTTTCAGTCATCCCGCTTCAAACGACAGTCAATCAAGACTTTATCCTCATGTATCAACGACTCAACATTGCTGAGATGTATCAGATTATAGAACCAGAACTAGAATTACGAAGATATAACGATGTTATAATGGGACAGCGTAGCATGATAAAGGTTAATAATGTATCGCCGACAAGTCACCATAACACAAACAAATTATGACCTCCCATAGCAAAATTGAAGGAAAGAAGGATGAAGCGGAAGTACTGTACATCGGAACAGCTGAATCAGAGCACATAGAAATGTATCTAAAGGCAATTTGGTATATACGCGAAAAGGGAGAAAAAGTAAAAGTCAGTTCAGTGGCCAAGCTTCTAAATGTGACACAACCATCAGTTGTTCAGATGCTGCATAGGCTGAACAATGCGGATCTTGTAAGTTATAACAAAGGAAACCTCGTGGAGATGACATTAAAGGGTGAGCGTATAGGAAAACAAATGATTCGTAATACAAGGTTACTCGAGGTAATGATGAGAGATGCTCTTAAAATTGAAATTGATGAAGAGATGGTTTGTGGAATAGAACATCATATGAAAAAGATTTTTACAGATGCTTTGTGCACGCTTTTGAATCATCCCAGAAGATGTCCACACGGGTTAGACATTCCATTTGGTAAATGCTGTAGAAAATAGCAAATGTCATGATACTTAGAGATGGCAGTCTGTGGGCGAAATTATATTACATTTACAACTTAGAAAGGTAAACGTTTTGGATCTAATATGGAAAAAGGCATATTATCTCAACTCGAGCTAGTGGTTTTATGAAAGAACAAACTGATATGAACTATTCAACGAATAATAGACTGCAGAAGGCTACTTTTGGTGCCGGTTGTTTTTGGGGCGTCGAAGAGGCATTCAAACAGCTTCAAGGTGTAAAGAGTACCGCAGTCGGATATACTGGAGGTTGGACACAAGATCCTACCTACAAGCAGGTTTGTATCGATAGGACCGGCCACGCCGAGGCTGTTGAGATTCTGTTTGATCCTGACGAAATAACTTATCAGGAGTTGCTCGATGAATTCTGGTCAGTTCATGATCCTACCACTAAGAATAGACAAGGCCCAGACATAGGATCGCAATACCGTTCAGCTATTTGGTATCATACTCCAGAACAAAAAATTATGGCTGCACAATCTAAAGACAAGATACAAGACCCTTTCAAAAGTGCTGGGAGAATTGTATTTACAGAAATCTTGCCTGCTTCCAAATTCTATAGAGCCGAAGAATATCATCAAAGTTATTTCGAAAAGATGGATGGAGCTAGGACGTGCTATCCGAGACGAATAGTCTGACTTATCTGTATATGTAGTACAGGAAAACCGGTGCTTACAATATATGAATATGACTTTAATTCGAAACAAGTAATATTGTACATATGTAACAGATTTGAACGCGTCTCTGGATTTGGCACTCAGGAGATCTAAAAACAATCTAACTTTTCGCCTAGCAGATAATGAACAACTATCAAAACATTGAATTAGATGTTCAAATCTAGAGAGAGATTTCTAATTCAGAGCAATATAGCAATAATTCTGCTTTGTCATCTTTGTGGAGTTAAGACGACAATATTTTGATGTCAAAGGTAGTGTATTGTTATCTTGACATGCTAATGCTGAGGCGAAAAAGTTTCCAATGAAGTTGCCTTTGATTTGTCACGAGTCATGCTGGACGATCTGTAATTATACACTTCTTGGTATGAACTGACATCATTCCACCTGAGCAATCCCCGGAATAAGCCGGGGCATATCCAGAGGGACCTATAGCAGTGACACTGTACATCCCCATGTGTAGCCTGACTGGTGTGCCAGATATGTTGCCCCTGAATGAACTAGGCATTGGATCATTACCGTGAATGGTGACTCTGACGTCAGACGGTACTAGTTTGGCTAGCTTATTTACAATTTTTACTGTTACTATTAACGTGCCTTGATCATTACCAGATGACTTTAGGATGACTGAGGTATCGGTAACTAGTGACTTTTTCTTCACAAAGTCTGTTCCAGCAAAGTCCTTAACATATAAGATTGAAGGCTTGAAGGATAGGGGGCTACGTCCAGAAACTACACTTATCTGATTAAATACAGGAAAAGAGTAAATTACAAAAACCAATACAAATGCGACGCACGCCACTATAATTCGACGAATCGAAAACATTCCTGATTATTTATGGGCTAATTGCTATTATTCTTTTTTCTAAACCGATTAAAAATATTTAAAAAAACTTAAATCTTTCCTGGTCAAGATAGTTTAGTGGTCGCGTAATAAAGTACATTTCTAATAAACTAGCATTCATGGTAGGGATTTGTACTGGAGGCATTGCTATAGCTATAGCCTTAGTTCTAAGGTTAGCAGCAAGTGGTCCTTTTATTCCGGAAATAGCATCACAGACGCTATTCTCTCTTACCCCTGGGGCACTAGAATCCCAGGCAGTAGAAAACTTAGGGCCTCTCGCCAAATATTCCGCTCTTGTTGGTGCAATACTCGCTAATCTGATAGTTTACGGGCTATTGGCCATATTTTTTACCCGAAGATCAAATCGTACCCCACAGAGCTACTTGCTTAATTCCCTATTATGTGCAATAATTTCCTCAATTATCTTCTTAGCGTTAACAATCGCTCTCTTAGCCTTAACAGAAGGTCAGGCTCAGTCAATATCGATCTTCTCACTGGTAGCTTACCTAATTCTACCCCAGCTTGCCTACGGTTTTACGCTTTACGCCGTGCTTTACAATCGAAGTTACGAACGTACCGTTCAGAGTCCTGAGCTGACTAAGAGTCTCAGTCCTTCTGAAGAGCAGATAGATCAGCCAAAAAGACAGATACTTCGTGCAGGTATTGCTGCTGCAGTTGCTATACCCGTTATATACTTAGGACTTGAAAGTCTTCTTTCTCCTCAGCGAGCCATTCAGAACACCAAGTCATTATTATTATCTCAATTTCAGCAGAGATTGAAGAACATCGGACCAAGGGGCTTTGAAGATCCAAGACTGGCTCCGCTGTTAGATTCTGAAGTAACTCCCACTGACCTGTTTTACAGAATAGATAAGAACGCCCTGGTGCCACAAGTAAATCTCGAGACCTGGAATCTGAAAGTCACAGGGTTAGTAAATAGGCCGCTGACCTTGGATAATCCGCAAATCAAATCTTTGGTTCCTGTAGAGCAATTTGCTACTCTGGAATGCGTCAGCAATAAAATCGGGGGAGAACTCATTAGTACTGCCGCTTGGAAAGGTGTTCATTTGAAAGATATACTCGGAATGGCAGGCGTCAAGTCAGGGGTCAAATACATTGTATTCAGATGCGCTGATGGATATGATGTTGGTATCCCGATTGATCGAGGATTGTTAGATGGCAGTATTTTGGCGTATGAAATGAACGGTGCATCATTAACCCCAGAACATGGTTTTCCTCTTAGGGCAATTGTTCCAGGTCTCTATGGAATGATGAATCCTAAATGGATCACAGAAATAGAATTGGTCGATAAGATCTATGAGGGTTATTGGCAAAGGAAAGGATGGGCCAATAACGCAAAATACAATACACATTCCTTTATCGTAATTCCTGGAAATGCTGCTGTTAGACAAAGATTCCGTGGATTACAATCATCAGAGACCGTTAATCAGGGATCGGAAGGAATTCCTTTTGGTGGGATGGCTTTTGCCGGAGATCGCGGGATCTTGAAAGTGGAAGTAAGTACTGACGGCGGCACGTCATGGAAGCCCACTATATTAAAAGACCCACTTTCACAATATTCCTGGGTGCTATGGGCCACCAGGTTGGATTTGAAAGAAAATGAATCGAATCATAATGTCTACGTTAGGGCTACCGACAAAACTGGCAAGGTACAGACAGCTCAGATAAGTGATCCTTTTCCAAATGGAGCAACCGGTTATTATATACATTCTACATAACAGTGATAAAGAAACAGTACCCTCTTTTGTATCTATTCAACAAGATTTCAATTCTTTGGTTTTATAAATGAAAAGTAGGACATGCAATATAGTAGACAAAGCTTGACCACCGGGTGAAGTACGAATTATAATTGATATGATACGCTAATCTCTAACAAACATATTGTATGGTCGATAGTCTAGTCTATCCTTATGATTTGATTTTCTAATACGAGGTCATATTTGGAGTCAACTGATGACGTGAATGTTTCTAACATGCGTGCATTTTTTATAAAAATAGTTGCTAAATCCGTATGATGCTCTGAGTAAATGTTTTGATAATTTGATAGAAAGCGTAAGCAAGAGTAACCTGACGAGTATCAAACAAGTATGCTTACAGTACAATTCGGCCTCAGTCAATGTGGTTAATCAAGCACCGTTTCAATGTAGGCGGTTTTCAATAGATAGACATAACTTGGACCCTGGGTAAAAAGCATCAGCTATTTAAAATGCTCATAAAAAATCAGACATTTAATCTTGTACTTTTTAGTTTGTGTCTAATCACTACAATATATTTGGTATATCCTTTTGTTACAATCCTGATTTTTATAGATTCACCTTCTTTTGTAAATTCTATAGGCAGGCCAGCGGTTATCAACGCATTCTTACTTAGCGCTAGTACAGCGACAGTTTCTACATTACTACTAGCAGTATTCGGAATCCCACTGGGCTATTTTCTAGCCAGATTTCACGATTTTCAAGGGATATCAATTCTAAGACTTATAGTTTTCTTACCTTTGGTTCTACCCCCATTAGCAAGCGGCGCATTGCTTTTAGGGGCATATGGTCCTCTATCTCCAATAATGAAAATGCTCCCAATCCCAGACGTTACCCAGTCAATATCTGGGATAGTAATTGCACAAGCCTATGTTGCTTCTCCTTTTATGATTCTGGCGTCGGAGATGGCCTTTAAATCGTATGATGAGTCCTTCGAAAGAGTATCGCGCGTATTGGGTAAAACACGACTCCAGACTTTCACACAAGTGTCCATCCCATTGGCTAAAAATGGAATAATTATTGGATCTATCATATCGTGGGTCAGGGCAGTGGGAGAGTTGGGAGCAACAATGATGCTGGCTTACAATCCCCATACAATCTCGATCCAGATATTTGAAGACAACGCTATCGGAGGGTTATCTCGGGCTATCCCAGATATTTTCTTCAGTATTGTACTTTCAATTACGGCTTTAATTGCTTTCTGTTTCTATTCAATTAGAGTTAGAAATGGGAGTTACTTGAAAGTCAATTAAGGACATGAACGGACTCGAACTTGTAAACCTGAACAAAGTATTTCCTGGCTTTACTCTTGGGCCGCTTAATTTGAGAGTAAAACATGAGGTACGAGTCATATTAGGTGCTACAGGTAGTGGTAAAACGACGATTCTTAATATTATTTCCGGATTGTCAAAACCAGATAGCGGATCTATTATTTTGGATGGCGTCAACATAACTAACCAGCCGCTAGAGAGAAGAAAAATAGGGTATATATTCCAAAAACCGTTTTTATTTCCTCATTTAGGTGTTTATGACAATGTCATTTTCGGACATAGAGAACATGAATCAGCTGGTGAATCTGAAATCAGAGAGTTACTCAAAGATTTAGGCATTTGGCACCTTTGTGATCGAAGAATACAAGGCCTAAGTGGTGGCGAGATGCAAAAAATTTCTTTGGCTAGAATGCTTATTACCAAGCCCAAAATCATGCTTATGGATGAACCACTGTCAAATCTAGACGATCAATTCAAAAAAAAATTGAGGTTGGATCTGCGGCGGGTGCTGAAGGAAAGAAACATCCCAACTATTTATGTTACACATTTTGAACAGGATGTTTATGCGCTAGCCGATACGATATCTATCTTGTACAAGGGCAGAGTGGTCTTTGACGATACTTTGGAAGCCGCTCTGAAAATACAACAGCCATTTACTTTTCCCTTCCGTTCTGATATATTTATTGCCGAAGGCAATTATATTGAAGGCGTTGTTACTTATTGTAAGAAAGGCATTACTAGGTTCAAATATTATACTCAAGTGCTTGAAATTCTGGGAGAATATCACGTAGGATCAAGAGTTGGTATTTTAATCAGACCAGAAGACATAATTCTCTCCAGGCGAATTCTAAAAACTAGTGCGCGTAACCTCTTGCATGTTAAGATCGTACATATAGAAAAGCCAATAGAATCGGCAGGAACAGTCAATGTCTATATGATGTTAGAACAAAGGTTGCACCTAGTTGCCAAAATTACCGATGAAGCCAGATTAGAGCTTGGAATTAAAGATGGCGACAAAATATTTGTAATATTCAAGGCGTCTGCGCCTCAAGTTGTCAGGGAAGGATATTCCATTTAACATTCTTTCGATACACCATGAACATGAAAATGTTTTTCAATATATTATAGATGCTTCTTGGGTTTGTGGCACATTCATATCAGAGTGGAAATAATATCCAACACCAACGCATTAATTATTACAATTTATTTAATTGAACAGCTGCAACATATGATGACAATAAGCTTGCACCAAAATAAAGCAAGTCATGGGACTGCGGTAGTTATTCTTTCACATAGGCCTTATTTTTTTACTGTGATAGTAGTTCTGACCATAACATCTTATTCGGTAAGTTTTCGCATTTAGATTCGGAGCTTGTGTTTCCTATGAGTCTGGTTAGAAAGTAGGTTGCAATCTAAAGTCATTGAATTCTGATTGCAGCAACTGGAGTTAAATGTATTCCAGAAACAAGTACATAATATAGAAGATTTGAGTTAATCTTTTTGGTGGTATCACCTGTATAACAATCGGTCATACCTGCAATATTTCCAGGACCTTAGGAGGAGAGTAATCAGGATTGTAATTACACTAGTTATACTAGTGATCATTATTACAACATTTAGTATCAGAATAATTGATTACGGACCGTATAAAGTAGCAATCTTGTATCCAGATCTATTTAACAATATTGCGATTCAAACCATGGCATTGATGCGACACGATCTTCTGCCGCATAACGTTACCCTAATTCAAACATCTCCTGGACAGGCTTTTTTTGCACAGGTTTATGTTGCAGCACTCCTGGCCCTAATTTTTACTATACCTGTAATGACCAAGGAAATTATTTCATTTATTAGACCTGGCCTTTATCGACGCGAAAGGTTATTCATAAAAAAGATGACTTTGGCTTCTGTGTTACTCTTTGGATTAGGCTGCTCATTTTCGTATTTCGTTGTAATACCACTAGTACTCGAATTCTTGTATAAATATGGTGAAATCATTGGTATTGCTACCTTCCTTGATATATCCCAATTTGTGCCCTTTGTACTTCAGTTTCTAATTGCATTTGGTATTTCCTATCAGCTCCCATTATTAATGTGGGGCCTCACGATTTCTGGATTTGTTCGGCCAAAGTTTTGGAGAAATAACTTTCGATATGTTATCATCATACTTGCGATCTTTGGGGCAATCGTGACTCCAGATGGAAGTGGCATTACGATGTGGTTCGTAGCTGGTCCAATGATGTTGCTATATATAGTTGGTATGTTTACTATAGAACGCAAAACACCTAATTTAGTGTAAGAAGACTGAGATTAGCCAAATCAGAATAACATGTGAACCCATAGTACATGTGGAGATAAATCGTCATATGTAAATTTTTATTCCCTGACCAATCAGTGGAGTTCAATTACTATGATAAGAAAATCAATAGTCCTGCGTGTTTGTTGACAGACAGACATTGACAGCCTCTCAAGCCAAAAAGAACTCCAAACGTCATGGAAATCTTATATATAATAAATATGGTAACTGAACATGAGAACAAAACAGCCTATAATAGCAGTTGGTCTTGTCGCGGTAATCTTCTTAGTTGGGACCAGCATTATGCCCGCTATAACAACACCTGTAGTAGCACAGCAAAATAACCAAACAAGTACAAAGGGAAATATGTCATCAGTGATGATGGAGTCTGTAAGAATGCATTTAAAGGCTGCAGATAACGCAATGTCAAGAGGCAATCCAGGGATTGCGTTAGAACAGATGAATTTGGCACAGATGCAGCTTTCAATGATAGGAATGAAGAAAATGGGAGTCATGAACCAATCTCAAGCTATGCAATTTATGAAGGGCAGTACCGCGAATATGAAAGCAGTCCCTGAAAATTGCATCATTCTTAACGACGGTACTTTGGAATGTAAAGATAGTCTCACCAATAGTTATTCGTTTACTACACCGTAAGAATTGCTACTGAGGAAATATCTACTACCAGAAGGCTTACCTGGTATCGATGTTTATATGGACTTCTATACATATCAATCCCGACTGTCGTCAAAGTCCGTTGTAATTTACGTGGACTAGTCGGATATGTTGGAATGCCGGCAGATTTACTGTTCGACATGGATGTGTCAAAATCAGATATTATGTGAAAACAACATTGACTTTTGGAACGGGATCTTTACACTACCAATATTACTTTTTCACTCCAAGACCTTCGATGAGGTCTATCAGTTCTCTATACTGCTTCACGAATGTACGCCCTTTACTCGTAATCATAAGCAAACCATTGCTTTCGTATCTAAGGATCATGTGCTTATTTTTCAAATCACCAAATAGATCTGTCATCTTATCATAAGACAGTCTAGAATACTGTTGAACATGAGTTGGCTTGGCGAGGCTTGTTCCTTCGTTTTGATACATATCTTGCTCTATGGCACTAAGTATATCATAAAATAGCTGAAGCCTGTGTCTCTTTTGCTGTTTCATTTTTATAGCACAGTTACTGAAATTAAATTCGTGCTTGTAACAAGTCTCCCGGAAGCCGATACGTTTGATGAGGCCAGTTGACACGACGACAACACTTCACGAATTGAGCCATCACACGATTTTAGGTATTTGATAAACATACCTTTCGCAACTGTATTATTCATTTTTGACTGTAATCCGATTGAGAGTGGTTGGTCCTCTCTCCGAGACGATCGGTAATTGCAAATTTGGCTATATTGCCGGAACTCGCCAGGAATTGCATTCTGTTTATCGTCAGGCGCATTGCAATTTAATGACGTTTTCTTACGATTAGACAGTTCGTTATTTTCTAAAACATCTATCATTTATGAGATCAAATCCACTCTCGTTTACTCTTCGACTGGATTTAACATCCGTGTCCACATTGTGGTACAGCGTTATACCCAGATCAAATAAATGCCCTCTAAACAGTCTAGACTATTTTAATTGGTCTTCGGATGAACCAAAAAGATGTATTTTAAATTAGGTTGGGTATCTTCATTTTCGTTACTTTCTGCCTAAGACTTATTGTTAATCCCATCGATACAATCGAAACTATTACTGCAGTTACGAATCTCATATTGAGTGACGGCAACAACTGAAAATACCGTATTGTATCCCTTATATTTATTGCTCTCTGATGTGTTTGTATGTACATGCCTGCAAGAGCCGGACCCATTGCACTCCCAATAATCCTGAGAAGTGTAGTCATTCCAATAGATATGCTGCTAAACTGTTTAGGAGTAACTAATATAACTACGTTCATTGCGCAAAAACTTGTTAGTGATAATCCAGTCGACAAAACTGCAAGCTTGATTGAAACGAATAATTCCGTTCAATGAAAAACGAGCAAATAATAAAGCTTGCCGTGGTGATAATAGTACCGAGTATGACAGGTTTTAGAGATCCTAACTTTGAAACGATGTATCCAGAGATTGGTCCAGACCTAGTAGGATAATTGCGAAAGGCAATTGGACCTTCCGGTGCTTATCGCGTCTTCATTAATTCCTACAGGTTCTGGATTTTCACTAATATTGGTATCGTTTGAAATAGCATAAACATTGAAAATCAGACTAAAACTATTATCAAATTTGCAGGCAGTATTGCTCTATTGAGCATGAGTTTGAAATTTACTAAGGGAAACTTGGATTTTCTTTCATTAAATAGGAAGGCACCAAACGAAATAGCCCCAAGCACTATAAACGGTAACACTTGAAGCATAGGATTATTGGCAGTAGATTGAACGCTCTGTTCATTTGTGGGTAGCTTCCTGAGGTTGTTTCGGCACTGTTTCCAGTAGATTCAAGAATGTCAACACTAGCAAGAGTGAAACGATCGTGACAGCTAATGCAATTGCTTCCTTTATGTCAATCTTGTTGCAAGAATAAAAGTAATCTGACTTTAGTATTGATATTTCGACCTTTAGAGACCTAGATTTGTAACACGCCTGTCCTTGTTTTTCTTGCCCATTCCCTGGAATTTTCTCAACCCATTCTTCTTCCTCATTAATATGGATAAAAAATCGAATAACTACTAATAATCCTATTGCGACCCGGAATTATCGTAAAGAATGTCATCATCCGTCCATAATTCTGGATAATGATTCCCCCGACGGTCAAGCCTATTACTGCGCCAGATGCGAACATGGATGTTACGATATCTTGCCCAATAGACATTTTTTCTCTTTGAAATTGGTCCTTGATAATACTAAATACAATAGGGAACATCGACATCCCTACTCCCTGAATTGCTCTAGCAATCAGCAAAATGTTACACTTGATGCAAAACCTGATAGCGAAACCACTTTGGCATACACAATCATTATGATTAGCAGGATTTTCTTCCTTCCATATACCTGATAATTTGCCTGCAATTGGAGTCATTACTGCGTCGGAAACCAGATAAGCAGTAAGAATCCAAGAGGACATGCTATAAGACACATGAAATCTGCAATAAGATCTGGAATGGCCGGGATCAGAATAGTTTCAGCAAACATTACCATTGTAGCTATGCAGCTCAGTACAATTACGACCTTCCATGCACATTTTGATATTTTTACTGGATCAGTAGCATGAGGCCTAGAAGTATGGGTACGTATGAATTTGGTGGCACTTCTAGTCTCTATTTCATGTTCCTTGCCATTATCGTAAGATGGTGATTTCAATTTCAATTTCAATGGGGTTATGTTTCTAACCGGATTTCTTCTCCCTTGCCGAGTTTCCAATATCATTGGATATTGTGAATTCGCGTAGGGATCCCATCATGGCTGGATCGCCCAAAGCAAAGTCTGCACAAGAGGGGATGCTCTCGACAACAAATTCAAGCCCCAGGTTTTGCAAAATCCTTTCCAAGACATTTTTTGTAATTTAAATTTCATTGTCCTGAATGTCTTTTAGCGAGCATTGTCTCATTCTCAATGTACAATTAAACATGTCGTTTCATAGCGCGTTTGCTTTAGCGGTCCTGTAAATTCTATTGTTTTCTCCTATTATTTGGATCTACCTTTCGCTCTAGCTGTTCGTGTTTCTCCATCCTGTCGATATTGGTATGAGAGTAGGAGCTTCAAGGTATAATCTGTCAACAATCTCTTTTTGAATAATGCCGTCTTGTCGTACAAGCATCACCATAGCTTTCCATTGGCCTATAGTCACACTGAGTGCTTACGCAGCTCAGAATTTAGTGCTTTAACAAATGCCTTGACAACAGTATCTATGATGAACCCCAATGCTATTTTCAAAATAATAAAATTGTATAACCCACTAATAAAGAGTTTACTATCTAATAATATCTATATCTTTACTGGCACATCATCCTTTAGGCTTGGGGCTTATTGACTACCTATTATGATAATGTGGTCATTATTAGTTGATGTTATCTTGCAATGATCCTGGGATTGTCGTTAAAAGGACTTTCAGGAAATGAAATGTAAAACGGTAAGCCGAAGAGAAAACAGAATGCACTGGCGTACTCGAGATCTATTCAGAAATGTAGCGTGTTTCAAATCTTTGATGATACACGATATCGTTCAAAGAAACGCGATTCTTTGCTTTCCCAATAGATGTCCTTAAGGGATATCCGAAACCAGCAGTAACTGCAATAACCAATTCGTTAGGGATATTAAAGTCATATCGCATTTTCTCTTCTCTAATCCCAGTAAAGAGACCAGACCCTATACCCTCGGCCCATGCAGTAAGCTGCATGCTTTGCAACGCCCTTCCTGCATCGAGCATGTTAAAACGAAAGCTTTGATCCGCTAAAACTATTACTGCAAAGTTTGCACCAGATACCCACGTTCCACTACTACTATCTTCTGCCAATAACTTGAGCCTCTCTTTTCCATCGATCAAGACAAAACGCAAATGCTGTGAGTTAAGTCCAGTACCGGTTTGTCTAGCAGCGTCTAGAATTCGTAATCGAGTATCCTCTGAAACGGCCTGATCTTTGAACTGCCTTATGTCAAGCTTACTTACTATGCATTCATAGATTTGGAGACTTGTGCTCATTTATCTACTCTAGTGGCAATCATCTTTAAAATTCTTCTTCATCGTGACTGTGCATCTCACTACTTATTTGAATAAGATCAATAAAATGCATTTGCCCTGAGTAATTAGGATTAGCCAACCTTTAAGGAAGACTATTACCACGAGATTCTAGAACAATAAATACGATAGTTCCTCGGTGTTATACACCGTTCTGGAAAGGCAAACTGTCCTCTACCAACTAATTAAACAAAACCACGTTAGAACTTTTAATGTCGGAATTTATGCCAGGAAGGTACTGAGGTATGTGGTCGTAGTAGGTTGGACCTTAACTTCAATGTGGCAGCATCTTACCATACAGCCGGCGAATGGGTAGGTAAGAATGCTCTGGAAGTATACATCACAGTCACTCGAATCGCCTTGATCAATTATGATCTGTGTGATAGAGGTGAATGAAGTACATTATAATACGGCTACACAATCATGTGAGCACTTAAGTGACCGCAATTGAAACTACGTCCCTACGAATCTGACCATTACAAAAGGAACTGGACATCCTTCAAAATCCACATACAATAAATACGTCGGATCGTTTAGGCAAGCAGTATACAGTTCCTGTAAGATGGATTTTCGAATACTTTCTCCGCCGAATTACTATGGTTAGGATTACGACGTACGTGATATCAAATATCAATTGATGACGAGAAAACTCACTGTGGTTAATAATCATAATTCAACGGTAAATGTATTGGCAAGTGTTTCTTCAATTTTCATTATGCAACATATGATATTGTCCCTGAGATCTCTGTCAGATTAAAAAATGGGTTATTCTACACTCTGATTTGTGGTAGCGATCGACCCACTGCAGCAGGCTCCAGAGATATTAGCATGATAACAAATCAGCATTATGACAACGTATATATGAACATTCTCACTTTTGTTCAATTCGGCTCCATTCAAAATTATATTAAATGTCTTATTACGTATCCTCATGATCGTAATAATTGACGAGAGGTTGTAAAGGCATCAATGGCTGCTTGTCTGCACGGAACCTGTGTATGAATCAGTCTATAAATACCCGAGTAATTGATTAAACCAAAGACTTCCCTCTAATTTTCTCAATCTCTGTTCTGCTGGTAACTGATCCATGCTGGAATGGATAAAGGTGCACGCAGAGCTATTCTATCTATGATTGTTGAATCTAAGCAAACCCAAACTAAGGTGCAATGCAAATAAAGAATTCGACCTAAAAGTACAAATGGCTGGTCTAAGACGCTCAATGCAATAATAGATGATGTCACTTCAACACGAGGACGTCGTGATTGTCCGACGATGCTATAACGAATGAGGATTAAATTTGTGGTCCATACAAAAGATTGAATTCAAAATTACATTCAGTCATGCATGGAGACCAGAATTTATTAGTGCAGGTAGAACTTAGATTAAATAAATTCAATATACGATGATTTTCTTCATTTAGACCTAACCGTCGCCTCAAAATGTATAATCTAATCTAACCTCCAATTCTGTACATAAGATTCATGGTTGGCCTAAGTGATCTGGCACGGATTAGTCCTATTATGCCCTCAGGCTTGTTTTTTATCGATTCTAAAATATGCCTTTCTATTTCTTTGTTAGATACGCCATCTCGCAATAATCCCTTGAGGTCCATCCCTGGTTTTTCATAAAGACATGTCAGCAATTTTCCGTCAGACGTTAATCTTATTCTGTCGCAATTGGTGCAAAATGGCTCAGTTATAGATGGAATAAATCCGATTGTACCTCTTTTATCGACGAACGTAAAAAGCCTTGCAGGTTCAAAAATATCATTGAATACAGGTACAAGTTCTAATCCTTCTCTTGCTAATTTTTGGATAATCTCAGCCTTACTAACTACTAAATGCGGCCCCCATAGATTTGTTCCGTCCAGAGGCATGAATTCAATAAAACGAACTGTATATTTTTTTCTTCTTGCAAATTCTGCAAATTCAACAACTTCATCATCATTCCATCCTTTTATCATGACTGTATTTATTTTTGGGTGAAGTCCAACGTCATCAGCCTTTTGGATCCCCCTAAGGACATTTTCAAGTCCATGTACTCCATTAATACCTTTAAATCGATCGTTCCTAAGGGTATCCAAACTAACATTAACACTTCCTAGGCCCGCGTTCTTAAGATCGCAAGCCGAAGATTGAAGTCCAAGACCATTTGTTGTCATACTTATTGCCCTGATTCCAGGTATTTTAGACAATCCCTTGATCAGAATACTTATGTTAGGTCTAACGAGAGGCTCGCCTCCGGTCAACCTGATTCTATCAACACCTAAATTTGCTAGGATAGTAACGATTCGAATAATTTCATCAAAAGCTAGTATACTTTCTTGTTCGAACCAATCACTATTATCGGTTGGCATACAGTATATACATCGCATATTGCATCTGTCTGTGACTGAAATGCGTAGCTTCTTAGCAACTCTACCGAAGCTATCAACTAGATTACTATTCAGATCAATCATCCGCCGTCAGTATACCCACCTATCAAATATAATAAATGACCGCCTAAGATATAACTTCTCTCCAGATTTGGTCGACTTCATAACTCCTTCTGGCCCTCTTAGAATTTTTATCAATATTTGATTACGAAGTGTGGAGTTCTGCACTGTTCAGGTGAACTTCTCTATACAGAGTAGGCGATCGTCATCTATTTATATTGTCTTATGACCCACCTCCAGATCTTATTAATAAATTCAGGTGTATATCCAAGAATTGGCTTAATTTCTTTCAATGACGTTGACAAGAATGAAGATTAGGTAAAAAATCCTTTTTCAGAAACCGACATTAGATTACTTTAATTGATGCAGGTCGATTAAAATCGAGCTGACTAGCGATTTGATTTCCATCTGAGTTAGTACCCAAAACTAAGCTCGGACTAAGATCCCTCAGATTTTTAGACAGACTCTAGCTTCCTTCGATTGTACTAATCTTTGCGCTTTAACTTGTAGGCAAACATGGCGATCAAAAAACAAGATGTTTGGATATATGCCTCTATTATTTCCACCCGATAAAAATATTACCGATCTAAAGGATCAGTAGATAGTGCTCCTTAGTTGTAGAGGCAATTTGAGTAATGAATACTAATATCGGGACCATTCCAACTTGATAGATGGATCTGCTAGTAATATATGAGTATTCTAGCAAATCACATGTAAAGTCCATTCACTAGATCTGCCCAAACATCTCGTAGTACTCATCTGCAACCTTATCAGACAAATTATCTTTGTACTTCGATAGAACGCTGGAAACGAGCTTTGTATTGGAAATTTTATATAATTGCAATTCCTGACCGTGAATAATCGAGATCACGTCAGTTTCTACTAATCTCTTCAAATGCCAAGATATGGTCGACGGAGCCTTTTTCATATACTCCAAGATTTCTCCAAATGTGCACAAATTATGCTCTAGTATAAAGAGTACGATTTGCCTTGAAGATTTGTTCCTAATGTGGCCCATTATGCGTGCCTCTTCGGCTTCCATGTCTAATGGAAAGTACCTTGGCCTCCTACCATTTTGCCTGTCCACTATTATTTGCTGAGTTTTTTCTAGAATTTTTAGATGATACTCTAATGCTCCGTTGGTAAGGCCGCTCAATCTGAGAAGCTCCCTATACCTCGTACCTGGACTTTTTCTAATATGATTTAGGATCAGTGTTTTGAAATCATTAATCCCAACATCACACTCACTTGTAGGTAGACTAGTCAACTGTCTATTTTTCCACCTTCAGGACACCCAAACCAAACAGAGTCAGCATTAGTAATAGTAACATATGGGGCAATCCTACATATATTCCACGCTGCATTGCCGAACTGGTTCCAGGGATAACTTCAAGCAGAAATAATAGCTCAACAATGAGAAGAGACGAAAATCCAATCGTGGTGTATAAAATCTTACCACTGTTGGTTCTATGATAAGCTAATAATGAAGCTACAATTAAAAAAATTGAAATAGTGATGCTAGCTACATGCATTGATATAAAATAAATCAAGTGTGGCCGGTGAATATGCGGAATAATTAGTGGTACAAAAATTGCAAATGTTATAATTGAAATTAGCCCTAGCAATTTGGGCTTGCTGACGATAATCTTTGTAACATGGTAACGTAAAATGGTAGAGTAGCAGAGTAGTCTCATCTCTATGCTGCGACAAATTGGCTGCAATTTCATGAATGTATGACCTGATTCATCAGTCACGTATGTTATAGTATCATTAGCTCATTATTTACTTTTTATAGTGCATTCGACGAATGTACCGTTATTTAGTTGAGTACGCAGTTGAAGATAAATTATCCTATCCTAATTGAAGGTCAATCCTAATCTACTCTGCTGCGATACGCAAGCCTGACGTTTGATTTGCATTTAAACCTACGAAGTCAAATGAATAATGCAATCATCCTTGGCTATAGGTTGTGCTATCTTGGCGAAATTCATTTCTTTCTAACACTCGATTTCCGATCCTCAATATTCTGAGGTCCTGCCTCTGTAGAATCGGAAGAGTCGAGTAATTTCTCAATATCATCCTCGTCGGCCCGTGGCTCTCCGGTTTCGGAGGCAGCAAGTGCTTCTGCTCTATCTCTCCTCCTTTTTCTAATCATTCTCACAATGATGAATGCAACGATCGCAATAATTATTAATATAATAATAGGAAGCGGAATACCAAATACTGTATTCTGTCCATGGCGGTCCCCTCGGATATGAGAGATTTGTGGCTTGACTTGCAAAGTCTGATTTATTGTTATCTCGTGACTATTTTTAAGATCGTCACTATATGTTATTTTCAGCGAAACAGGGTGACTACCCATAATTGTGGAGTTATCTACGTTTGTTAGTGGAATGCTGAAGGGCAATGGTGAGTCGGGTTGTAGATCCCCGAGGTACTGAGGTGGAGGAGGGAAAAATAATGAGGTAGACG
>Ga0207693_10000373_pt1 | contig 41202 bp, 38 predicted proteins | sample LARL81metaG_FD_184347 | JGI IMG/M metagenome (GOLD analysis project Ga0207693, IMG submission 184347) | Corn, switchgrass and miscanthus rhizosphere microbial communities from Kellogg Biological Station, Michigan, USA - LAR L8-1 metaG... | ecosystem: Host-associated > Plants > Roots >... | reverse complement strand
GAATAAATGTCGTAGGCGCGTTCCCCTCGGCCCGTCTGCTCGATGACCATGGGGACCAGCATCATTTTGGGATCGTTCACATTCACCTGCCACACTCCTATTCCTTACCTACTAGTTCTTCTGGGAGAATCGAAAATGTCCGCGTTAGGCGGACTGGCGATATAGGAAATCGAGGGTCTTTTCGCTGCGGATTCTATTTCGAATTCTATCCAGCGCTCCATCACGTGTCAAACGGGCCCGGATCGCCTCCGGAGTCTGTTTCGACTGTGCCGCAAGCGCCTCGATCTCCGCGTTGACTTCCTGGTCGCTGACTTCGATTTTTTCCTCCTCCGCAATCTTGTCCAGAAGCAGGGAAGCCTTCACTTCCTGCAGAGCTTGATCCCGCTGTCCCACCCGCAGGCGATTCAGGTCCATTTTCTTAATGTCTTCCGCTTTCATGCCCTGCGCCGCCAATGCCCGCAGTCCACGCTCCAGACGAACATCCACTTGGCGCTCCACCAGTGCCTCCGGCACCTCGAATTCGCTGCGCTTTACGAGTTCCGCGACCAGTTTGTCCTTGGCCTCGTGCTCGGCAGCATGTTTGCGCTCTGATTCCATGCCCTCGCGAATGCGTTGGCGCACTTCGTCTAGAGTCTTGAACTCTCCCAGCTGCGTAGCAAACTGGTCATCCAGTTCAGGCAGAGCTTTTTGCTTGAGGGATTGCACCTTGACTGTGTAGGTGAAGGATTTTCCCGCAAGCCGTTGTTCGGCTGCGTCTTGCGCATAGACAACGTCAAATACGCGCTCGTCACCGGCTGAAGCCCCGCGCAAATTCTCGGTGAATTCGGGCATAGTGTCTTTGCCCGCGATTTCTACCATGATTTCGTCCATGTGCACGGGTTTACCGTCGCCGTCTTTGGGCTGGCCATCAAGAGAAACTTGAGCGTAGTCGCCATCCGCCAGAGGACGTCCCTCTATCGGCGTATACGTAGCGTGCTGCTCGCGGATGCTGGCCAGCGACTGCTGAACCTCGTCGTCCGTGACGGTGATTTCGGGCTTTTCCGCGCGCAATTCCTTGTAGCCCTCAACCTTTACTTCAGGCATGACATCGAAAGTGGCTTTGAACCGCAGCGGCTCGTTGTCCCTCAGATGTAGGTCAGTAACTTGTGGCTGGGATACCGGGATCAGACCCTGCTTATCAGCCTCTTTGCGGAAATAGCGCGGGACCAGTGCTTCGACAACGTCGCTTTTCAAGTCCTCAGAAAAACGTTGGCGGATGACCGAAGCGGGAACATGCCCGCGTCGGAAGCCGGGGATGCGCGCCAGCTTTTGGTACTTCTGGATGATCGAATCTGTCTCGCGAGTTACTTCTTCGACGGGAATCTCAACCCGGATTTCCCGTTTGGTACTGCTGGTGGTTTCTGTGGGGCTCACGTGTACCTTTCGAACTTCGACCCCTCAATCCGTTCCCTTTTGTGGAACTGGACGATGAGCTGAGCAGCAAGGCTGCAACTTTGAGTGTAAAGACTTGTGGAGAGCACCGTCAAACTGGGGAGGACCGAAATACGTGACAATCGTAACCAAGTAATCTCCCAGGTGGGACACCCAAGCAATCCCACGCGCTCGAAGTTGAACTCGCCCGAGTTCGTCAACAATAAATCCAAGGCCGGCAGGCGGCGACCAGAAGTGAGCGCGCCGCCTAGGGCCTGTTTCCCCTTACAATTAAGGCGAATGCCTTCATGGCTACTTGAACTGAATGCCGAAGTGGTCTCGTGTACCCGATGCCCTCGCCTGGTTGAATACCGGGAAAGAATCGCGCGCGAGAAACGGCGGGCCTATCTCAGTTGCGATTACTGGGGCAAACCTGTCCCCGGTTTCGGGGACCCCGACGCAAAAGTATTGGTGCTTGGGCTGGCGCCAGGAGCCCACGGCTCAAACCGCACCGGACGTCCATTCACGGGCGATGCTTCCGGCAAATTCATGTATCCGGTTCTGCACGAGACCGGATTCTCCAACCAGCCCACTGCGACCGAATGCGGAGACGGGCTCGTCTTGAACAATCTCTACATCACCGCGGCCGCACGCTGTGCTCCGCCCGACAATAAACCCTTGCCACAGGAGTTGGCCAACTGCGCTCCCTTTCTCGATCGCGAAATGGAGGGGCTGAAGAATCTGAGAGTGGTTGTGGCACTGGGCAGGATCGGATTCGAAGCCTATCTCAATTACCTGAAGCGCCGGGGCCTGCTGCAGAGCAAAAATCCTTACCCGTTCCGCCATGGGGCCAGTTTCACAATGCCGGACGGCAAAATTCTGCTGGCCTCTTATCATCCTTCCAACCAGAACACGCAGACCGGAAAACTTACGCGGCTAATGTTTACCGCTATTTTTAAGGAAGCGGCCCGATTGGCAAGGGACCGATCGCGGAAGGCCTGACGAACCGGTTCGTTCTCGGCGGGCGCCGCCAACATTGTGAGTTAACCGCCATTATGTGGTTTACTTAACTATGGTTAATTCAGGAAAAAGGCACGGCGCAGCGGTTCGATCGGTCTGCTGGTTGCTCTTGACGATTACCTGGTTGGGGGTTAATTGTTCCGCCCAGCCGAGTCCTTCCCCTTCGCCGGGTATTCAGGACAATAGTTTCCTGGTGGAGGAGGCTTACAACCAGAATTTTGGCGTAGTGCAGCACATCTCGAGTTTCACGCGCTTGGGGAACAGCCAGGACTGGAATTACACCTTCACGCAGGAGTGGCCCGTCCCCAGTGACGCGCGCCAACAGCTCAGCTACACCCTTGCCGTTTTACACGCTGGCGCATTTCCAGGCTCCGGCGCCGGTATGGGCGATGTCTTCCTGAACTACCGATATCAGCTTGTGGGAAGCGGCGACACCAGAGTTGCCTTCGCACCCCGGCTCAGTCTTATTTTTCCGGCGGGCGATTCAACCCTGGGTCGCGGTCAGGGAAGTTTCGGTCTGCAGACCAGTCTTCCCCTAAGCGTTGTTCTCGGCAGGAAAATCGTCAGCCACTGGAATGCTGGAGCCAGCTTCTTCCCCAGAGCGCAGGACGCCTCGGGTGATCGCGCCGTTGTCGCCGGCTACAACTTTGGCCAGAGTTTTATCTGGCTCACCCATACGCGATTCAACGTCTTGCTGGAGACGGTGTTTGCCAGTTCGCAAACAGTGCTTGGCCGTGATCGTACGGAGTGGTCGAATTCCCTCTTTCTTAGCCCAGGCATCCGCTGGGCTCATAACTTCCGCAATGGCTTACAGATTGTTCCTGGAATCGGCATTCCAATTGGGGTTGGGCCGAGTGAGGGCGAAAAGGCCATCCTTCTTTACCTGAGCTTTGAACATCCATACCGCAAACTGCCCCCGCAGAAATATTCCGGAGCCGAGGAGTGATTCCTAGAACCCCACGAATACCGGTTCAGGCTTCAGATGGATACCCCAGAGTTCTTCCACGCGCTGTTGAATATGGTCTTTCAAGGCCAGGATGTCGTCCGCGGTCGCCTCTCCCCGGTTGACGATCGCCAGCGAGTGTTTGCGGGAAATTCCGACTCGTCCGCTGCGATACCCTTTGCTGAAACCCGAATACTCCACCAGCCATGCGGCTGATACCTTCCTCTGAGCGTCGAGTGCCGGATAGCTGGGGATCTGCAATCCCTTTGCTTTCGCCCGGGCGGCTAAGTCGTCATATTGTTGGGGGCTGAGCATAGGATTTTTGAAGAAAGAGCCAGCACTCCGGCAGTCTTCGTCTCCCGGCGTAATCAACATGGCTTTGCTGGCGCGTATGCGGCGGACCGCTTCCCGGGTGCTGCTCAGGGAAGGAGTCTGCTGAAAACCGGCGAAGTGCTTTTTCAAATCCGCATATTCAATGCGCGGCTTGCCGCCGGGCTCGAGGGAATAGGTAACGCGCAGGATGATGAAACGCCCTTGCTCACTGGTGTTGAAGATGCTGGTGCGATATTCGAAGCCGCATGCCTCGGCGCACAGTTCGCGGATCTGTCCGTCTTCGAGATCGAGGGTAAGCACAGACGCGATGGTTTCCGCGACTTCCTGGCCATAAGCTCCCACGTTTTGCACGGGCGTCCCGCCCACGCTGCCCGGAATACCACTCAGACACTCCACCCCCGCACAGTTGCGGGCGACGGCACGGGTTACAAACCTGTCCCATTCCTCGCCTGCGCCCACCTCGAATAGGGTTTTGCCGTTTTCGCTTCGCTCGTCAATTCCTGGAATTGCGATCCTCAGCACCAAGCCAGGCCAGCCCGCGTCGGAAATCACCAGATTGCTTCCACCGCCAAGAACAAACAGGGGAAGATCCCGCAAACGCGCAAACTGGATGGCTTCAACTACCTCGCTGGTGGTCTTTGGTTCGGCGAAGTAACGTGCCCGGCCGCCCACTTTTAAGGTCGTCAGTGGAGCCAGTGGCACATTTTCAAGAACGTTCATGATGGTATGATTTCTTTCAATATATACGAACGTCGGCGGCCGGCTTTGGGCGGCGGCCGGGTACGTCGGGACGCAACCTGGGGTGACTTGCACCGCTCGAAAACGGGATTTTCAGAACGTATTACAATGACGGTGAGGAGAAAAAATGTATCCAGAAATCATGGTAATCCCGATGCGTGAAGAGTTAACCCGTCTTGGGATTAAGGAGCTTCGCACCGTAGCCGAAGTGGATCAGTCAATCCCGAATCAGTCCGGCACAACCATGGTGGTTGTGAATTCGATTTGTGGATGCGCGGCAGGCCGCATGCGTCCCGCGGTCCGAGCAGCGTTGCAACATTCGGCTCGTCCGGAAAAGATGTTTTCCGTTTTTGCTGGCCAGGACAAAGAGGCCACCGACCGCGCGCGTTCGTATTTCACCGGGTATCCGCCTTCGTCCCCTTCGATTGCGCTGCTGCAGGATGGCAAAGTGGTTCACATGATGCATCGCAGCGACATCGAACATCGCGAGGCTGCAGACATTGCGCGGGAATTGAAGAGTGTCTTTGACAAATTCTGCGCCAAGCCCGTCTCTGCAATTACATAATTCAGGTTCACCAACATCTGCGTCCTAGCTTCGGCGCTTCCTCCGATGGGCAGGTTGGACAGCCGCCCCTATGCGTGTTTGCCCTTTCGGATGGCGTGGAATGTCATTTCATGGGCACGGCTTCCGGTCTGCCGCTTCCAGTTAAAGAAGAGTTCTATATAACTCTCAGTGATGTACGAGTTGCGATCGATGCCGAGAATGCTCGCGGTGTGGTCGATCCAGCGTGCGGGCCCTTCAATCTCGCCGAAAAATCCGATCGGCGTCTCGTCGACCACGACGTGACCCTTACCATCGCCCCACTCAGCGCGAAATTTTTCATAACGGAAGGCAGGGCCATACCCTAAAAACCGGAAAATCTTCTCGAGCTTGGCGCCATCGGAGACTTTAGTTTCTGTTTCAATGCGAGTCTTATGGCGACCCACCTTGCCTTTTGCTTTATGGGTGAGAAGCCACTCGTCGCCGTATCTTCGCAGGCGCAATACTTCGCCGCGTTTCTGCAGAACTCTACCGGGGACGTCGTACAACGTGTTCCGTTCGAAGGTCCTCGGAGTTACCTTCTGAAATCCCGCGTCTCTCAAACGGCGGGCGAGCGGGCGGGGTTGGTTAACCCGGAATTTGATTTCGACTTCGTTACTGGTTGGCATAGAAAAGGTGGACCGCTAGCGTCGAATTTCAGTCTGAGGTCTGGTGCCTCTTATGAGAATGTGGGGAGCTTCACCAAATCGTCCCTGGGGACTGGCTCCATCGGGTTACCAGCTTTTCTCCAGGCGGTCAGGCCGCCAACGATTACGAACGCGTTGAATCCTTGCTCCCGCAGCATATGCGCCACCCGGGCGCTAGTCGCTTCGCGCGCTCAAGTACAGTAGACATAGATGTCTTTGTCCTTGGGAAGGATTTTCACTTCTTCGGCGATATTGTTCGGCTCCAATCGAATCGATCCCTTGATTCGTGCCGCGCCCGCGTCGTAATAGCCGTGGCTTCTGACATCCATCAAGAGAATTTTGTCCTTGTCTTCAGATGCCAGGCGACGAGCCAGTTCTTCGACTTGTACACGAGGCACGACCCGGTAAATGACATGCTTGCGGTAGAGCCAGACTCGATAGCCGGCGTAACCGATGAGCGCAATTACGGTTACTGACTCCACGGCTCGTCCCGCAGTTTGAAATCCGTGAGCCAGGGAAGCCAGAACATCGCGGAAAAGAAAGCCGACGGCGATATAAACGATCGCGTAGAGAGAAGCTCCCGCCACGTCAAGCCGCAAGAAAATGTCGGGCCGCATCTTCATGCTTCCGGCTAGAGGCGGGGCCATGGTATTGATCCCGGGAATGAATTTAGCGAACAGCAAAGTGGCCTTGCCGCGCTTGTAGAAAGATTCCGCGGAGCGCAGGATGCAGGTCTCCGGATTCACCGACAGCTTGCATAGAAACCCAAGAAGCGCCCATCCCATATAGCGGCCTAAGACAAAGAGAAATGAGTCTCCTATCAACATGGCAGCGACGGCCAGCAGGATGAGAGTGCTGAGGTGCAACACCCCGGCGGCCGCTGCGGCGCCGCCGGCCACTAAGGCCAACGCCGCGGGAACGGGCATTCCCAGAGCTTCCGCGAGTACAACGAAAAAAACTAAGATGTACCCGTGACGACCGATCGCTGAGACTAGACCTTCCATGTTCCGCCTGAGGCTGCGTAAGTATAAATAAAAAGGGCGGCTCGCACCGCCCCGCAGAGTGATTGTAAATTCCACTACTTTGACATGTTATCCATCTTGTCCATTTTGTCGGCCTTGAGCATCTTCACGCTTATGACGTGAATCTGGTCTTTGTCGGCATAAACGTGTGCGCTGACTTCCACGTGATGACCTTCATGTCCCTTTAGCGCTTCAGGATTGGCGATGTCCCACGACTTTTTGTCTTTGTCGGAAACAAAGGTCAGCTTGTCGCCGTCGGCCTTAACCGTGCCTTTAATGTTTTTGAGGGGAGCCGGTGCAGCCTTGGCCATGCCGCTGTCCTTGGACATGTCCTGAGCGAACCCGGAAATGGTACATATAATTGTAAGAGCCAGGGTGAGAATCAACATCTTTTTCATAAAGTATCCTCCTTTGTGGGGGTAGGCTTGGGTATTCGAGTCAACTGCCTATGAGAATACGATCCAGGAGGATAAACGGATTCAGCCCTGGACCAAAGGTGATTGGTCGGAAACCCTAACGACGAGGTCAGTTCTATGCCATCAGAGGGAAGCCCGCCCGTTCGCAATTGTATCAATCTCCCTCGCAAAGCGGTATTGCCGTTCAGCGATGCCGTGTTGGTCGGCAACACCCTTTATCTTTCGGGCCGGATCGGAATCGATCCGGCCACGGGAGTTGTTCCTCCCAGCGTCGAGGATGAGATGCAGTTTCTCTTCGATGAGTTTCACGCGGTCCTCGCGCAGGCCGGCATGACCATGGATGATTTGGTTTCAGTGCAAATTTTCGCGCCAGACGTATCGTTGTGGGAACGATTTAACGCGGCTTACGTTCGCCGGTTTACCAGAGACCTGCCCGCCAGAGGGTTCATCGGAGCAGGGCCGTTGTTGAAAGGTGGACGGTTCGAGATGATGGGAATTGCGGTTAAAAGGTGAGAGAGGTTGTCTGTCTCTCTTTGGCGCTTGCTCATTGGCCAAAGTCAGTGGAGACATGGACCTCTTGTAGAAAAATGACGGCCAACGCAAATGGCTGTCGCCCACTACTTCTCTCTGGCGACCACGAACTCCGGCGCCCACAATAGCGCGCGCTTGATTTCGCCGTCGGGGAACCTGCAGATGGCGTTCCTTGCCAGGGTCGCATATTGCATTGCACGGGCGTTGGCAGCTTCGAGGGAGCCATAGCGTTCGAGGATGGCGATAATCTCGCGGTGAGTCACCCCATCAAAAGCGCGTTCCGTTAGCACAGTTTCAATTGCCTTACGTTCGGACGGTGTGCAGCGTTCCAGGGCATGGATTACAGCCATCGTGACTTTGCCTTCGCGCAAATCACTCGCCACAGGCTTACCCAGGACGTCTTCGGAAGCGGTTAGGTCGAGCACATCATCCACAATCTGAAATGCCATTCCCAGATCGCGGCCGTACTGCGCCAAGCTTTCTTCCTGTTCGGGGCTAGCTCCGCCGAGAATTCCGCCCATCCGCATGCACACCGAAAACAGACAAGCGGTTTTGCGGAATATCAGATTGAAATGCTCGTCCAGCGAAATAAGCTTTCCGAGCTTTTCCATCTGCAACAGTTCGCCTTCGACCATCTGCTGGGTCAATTCGATCAGCGTGTCGAGAATGCGGAAGTTGCGCTCCTGGACCGCCACCTTGAAGGCTTGCATGTACAGCCAATCACCCGCCAGCACGCACTTTGAATTTCCCCACTGGGTGTTAGCCGCGGGACGACCTCGCCGGGTCTGAGCTTCGTCAATGATGTCGTCGTGAACTAGCGTGGCTGTGTGAATAATCTCCACCACCGCGCCGAGACGAATGGCGCCGCGACCCTGGTAGTCAAGGAGCTTCGCTGAAAGCAGCAGTAGCATGGGACGAATGCGCTTACCGCCGCCGCTACGCAAATATTCTCCAATTTCGGTGATGGCTTCGACGCCAGAAACGGTATCGCGCCCGAACTCACGTTCAATGGCGGCAAGGTCTTCGCGTAAAAGTTCGAAGATCTCTTTCCCGTTGATGGTGGCAGGTGTACTCAATGTTCAGTTCCAGATGCAGGGCGTTTTTTTACAACAAACACGGAGGTTCGGTTGTGAATCTTGACCCCTAGTTCGTTCGGTAATTCGTGAACTGCATATCGATTCCGAAATCGTGTTGCTTCAGCAGGGCGATTACGGCCTGGAGAGAATCGCGGTCTTTGCCGCTGACTCGTACCAGATCTCCCTGAATCGAAGCTTGCACCTTGTTCTTGGAGCTCTTGATCAACTTTACGATGTCTTTAGCTTTTTCGATGGGGACACCCTGCTGCATCGTGATCTTCTGTTTAGCGGTGCCTCCGAGCGACGACTCCACGGGGCCGTGCGTCAGGCCTTTCAATGGGACACCGCGCTTGGCAAGTTTTTGCTGAAGGATGTCACTCACGGCCTTCAGTTTATATTCGTCGATCGAGTGCAGCACGATCGCGTCCTTGCCTTCGAGTTCGATATTCGATTTCGAGTCTTTCAAATCAAAACGCGTATGAATTTCCTTCAGCGCGTGTTGAATTGCGTTGGAGACTTCCTGCAGGTCGATTTTGCTCACAATGTCGAAAGTGTTTTCCGGCATGATCGTAGCTCTCTGAAACGAAATGGAATGTAACCTGAGGGTATCAGAAGAAGCGGTTTTAGCGCCGCAGTTCTTTCCTTTCGTTGGATTCCGCCATTTTGAAAAAGTTGTAGAAATTAGCGGTGGTCTGTTGGCCGGCGCCTTCGGTTGAGAGCCCACGCAGCTCCCCCAGCTGGCGTGCAACTTCCTTTACAAATGCCGGCTCGTTGCGCTTGCCGCGATTTGGGACGGGAGCCAGAAAAGGAGAGTCGGTTTCGATCAATATGCGCTCGACTGGGACTTGTTTCGCAGCGTCGCGGATCGATTGTGCTTTAGGGAAGGTGATATTGCCCGCGAAGGAAATCATGAATCCTAAATCCAGTGCCCGCTGCGCGTGAGACCAGCTTCCGGTGAAGCAGTGCAGAATTCCTCCCAAACCGCTGCTGCGCCAATGCTGCTCCATGAGCTGCAGGCAATCGTCCCATGCGTCCTCACTTTTCTCGGATGGCCGGCAATGGATCACGATGGGCAGCTTGGCTGCTCGCGCCATCTCCATTTGTTTTAAAAATACTTGCCGCTGTAAATCGCGAGGAGAATGATCGTAGAAATAGTCGAGACCAATCTCACCCCAGGCAATTACTTTGGGCCGCTTCGCCAGTTGCTCCAGCTCGCTAAAATCGGCGTCGCTGGCCAACTTCGCTTCGTGAGGGTGAATTCCTATAGTGGCGTAGGTAAATTCGTATTGCTCGGCTAATCGAATGGCGCAGTCTAGAGAACCTGGACCGGTGCCACTGCCGATCGCGAGAATCTTCTCAATGCCATGCTCACGTGCCCGGGCCATCATCTCCTCTCGGTCGGGATCGAACTGCTCCATCTCGAGATGAGCGTGAGAGTCGATGAACATGAGTTGCTAGGATTTTCGGATGGACCGGGCGGCGGTCAAAAGTTCAAACGCCTCCTGTAGTTTCGAGTGCACGTTTCGAAGTGCGGCCGCCAACTCAGGGTCTGGCTGCTTGCTGTTTTGTTTGCGAAATATGTCCACCCCTTCGCCCGGACGGTGCACATCGGCATCCAGCAGATCGGTAATTCGTTCCGACACGCCCTCGCACATATTCAGCCAATAGAACGGAGAATTGTCAGAATTTTCTTTACTCATTGCATCCTCTCTATTTCAATCTGGTACCCACAGGTACATCCTCAAGAAAAGCGGCCAGTATCGGTTTTCCCCCTTCGGGCGACGCGGCGACGATCATTCCGTTTGATTCGAGCCCCCGTAGTTTTCGCGGCGCCAGGTTGGCTACGATCACAACCTTGCGGCCAATCAGCGTTTCAGGGGAATAAGCTTCGGCAATTCCAGCCACGACTTGCCGCACTTCGGTTCCGAGATCCACTTCCAAACGAAGAAGCTTGTCGGCGCCTTTCACCTTTTCTGCAACCTTAACCTGACCAACGCGCAGTTCGACCTTGGCGAAATCGTCAATCGTGATTTTTCCATCAGCCACAGTCGCGGCGAGCTTAGGCGCGGGCTCAGGCACCGCCGCGGTGGTTGCTTTCTCCTTTTCATCGGCAACCACTACCGCCGAAGCCTCGTGTTCTTTTTCTTCCATCTGTTGCATCCTTTCGATCGCATTTTTGTCGGCGCGCGGAAAGACCGGCCGGATCTCGCCGAGCTTGGTACCGAGATGGAGTTGTCCCCACTTCAAGTCTGCCAGCAGGAATTGTCGAATGTCGCCCAATCCCAGCTGAGCCCAGATTTTCGCTGTCGCGTCCGGAATAATCGGATGTGTCAGTGCGGTGACGATTCGCAAAACCTCGGCGCTGGTGTAGAGCGTGGTTGCCAGTTGTGAGCGGCTCTCGTCATCCTGCTTGTCGCCCAAGGCCCAAGGTTGATTCTCGACAATATACTTGTCCGCTGCAGCGACAAGGCCCCAGGCGACTTCTAGTGCCCGGGAGAACTGGCGTTGCTCGAACAACGAATTAAATTGGTCGATCGTCTGGCGTGCGGTGTCTGCAATAGCCGTTTCCTCTGCTCGTAATCCGGCCCGCGAAGGATAGGGAATCTCACTCTTGAAATAGCGCGCGATCATGGTCAAGGTGCGGCTCGCCAGGTTGCCCAGGCCGTTCGCCAGATCGGCGTTATAGCGTTGAACCAGCGCGTCAAAAGAGAATGACCCATCCTGCCCGAAGACAATTTCGCGCAACAGAAAGTAGCGCAGGGCGTCAGAACCCAGTACGTCCAGGATTGTCTCCGTTCGCACAATGTTGCCGCGCGACTTCGACATCTTGCTTTCTTCGAACAGGAGCCATCCATGCGCCATGATCTTCTGTGGCAATGGCAGTCCAGCCGCCATTAGGAAGGCCGGCCAGTAGACGCAGTGGAAACGTACGATCTCCTTCCCGATCATCTGCAGGTCGGCAGGCCAATACTTGTCGTACGCGGTCGAATCGCCCGATCCAAATCCCAGGGCTGTGATGTAGTTGGCGAGCGCATCGAGCCAGACGTAAATCACGTGCTTGGGATCGTCGGGCACAGGAACGCCCCAGGCAAACGTACTGCGGCTAACCGACAAATCGCGCAGACCAGATCGCACAAATGCCATGACTTCATTGCGACGTGATTCGGGGCGAATGAAATCCGGTTGCCCCTCGTACAAGTCCAGAAGCTTGTCCTGGAAGGCTGACAGCTTGAAGAAATAGTTTTCTTCGCGCACGGTCTCCGTAGGACGTCCGCATTCAGGGCAGGGCGCGCCGGGGCCAGCCGAGTCGACGTAAAGTTCATCGAAGACGCAGTACTGGCCGGTGTAGTGGCCCTTGTAGATATAACCGTTGTCGCGAATAAGCCGCCACAGGGCCTGTGCGCCTTGCTTGTGCTTGGCGGACGTGGTGCGAATGAAGTCGTTGTAGGTGAGTCCCATCTTGTCCCATAGGGCGCGGAACTCGGCCGAAATTTCATCGGTAAGCTGTTGCGGAGACTTTCCTGCAGCCTGCGCTGCGCGTTCGATCTTCTGACCATGCTCGTCGCTGCCGGTTAGAAAATAAGTGTCGAAGCCCATCATGCGCTGGCGACGGGCGATGGTGTCGCACGCAATCGAGGTATAGGCATGGCCAATGTGCGGCCGCGCGTTCACGTAGTAGATCGGAGTCGTGATGTAAAACTTCTTGCTCATTCTGGTTTAAATTTCCAAACGGAACTTTATTCTTGGCTCCGTTTCAGATATCCCTGTAGCGCTTCCTGCATAACGCTTTTCAGGGGCACATGGTGCTCGGCCGCGAGTTTGCGGCAGTCTTCATATTCGGGCGCATAGTTGGTAACGGTACCGTTCATACTGCCGATTTTCAACCGCACGTCGCCCCAACGCGTTCCCACGGTGACCCACTTCCGCGCCAGCATCTCACGGTGCTCCTGGCGGCGGCGTACGCCGAGCGTTGTTGTTTCAACAAAAATGATTCCCGTCAGTCGTGATGCGTCCTCAGCTTTCGATAACACCGTCAAGAGCATGCCCGGACGGTTCTTCTTCATCTGTACCGGCAGAGTGAACGCGTCAAGCGCTCCCTCCTGCAACAAGCGGTCAACAACATAACCAAGAATTTGCGGGTTCAGGTCGTCGAGATTGGCTTCGAGCACCGAGATCGTTTCGTTGGAAACATTGTTTGCAGCGCCTGCCTCGGACACGCCAACCGTCAACCGAAGAACATTGGCGTGTTCTGAAAAGTCACGCGTCCCCGCTCCGTAGCCTGACTTCTCCAAAGTCATCGAAGGAAACGACGAAAATCGGCTCGCCAAAGTCTTTACGATGGCAGCGCCCGTAGGAGTGACCAGTTCGGCCTGAATGCCGGACGAATAAACTGGCGCACCCTGTAACAATTCAACCGTCGCCGGTGCCGGTACTGGAAACACTCCGTGAGCGCACCTTACCGTCCCGCCGCCCACGTTCAAGGGAGAACAAATAATTTCGTCGACTCCCAGTGCCTCAGCTCCAACCGCGGCACAGATGATATCGACCATGGCATCGACGGCTCCCACTTCGTGGAAGTGAATTTCTTCCATGACGGTGTTGTGTATCTTGGCCTCAGCCGTACCCAGGGCCTCAAAGATGGCAAGCGCAGTAGTCTTCGCTTGATTACTGATGGCAGCGCTCTGGATGATCCCCCGAATTTCCTTCAACCCGCGGCCACGGACCTGTGCGTTCGAAGTCTCTGTACCCGCCCTTACCCCCTCACTTTTGGGCTGGCCATAGTTGTGTTCGCGCAGCTCCACGGGTCCATGATCGTGCTCGGGTAGGTGCGAGTGGCGATGTCCATGATCAGGTTCGACTTCCTGCCCTTGTTTCTGTCGCGCCAGGAAAATTTCCCGCGGCAAGTCCTTCTCACCGTGAGCGTAGACGTCCACCTTGGTGGCCGCGATGCCGCTGCGGCTCACCCTCGATATTTCTAGGTGCGCTCCGATTTTCAGCGCCGTGACTGTGTCCTCGAACAGTTTCGCGGGTAGACCGGCATCCACCAGGGCGCCTAAAAACATGTCGCCGCTAACGCCAGAAAAGCAGTCAAGGTAGGCTATGCGCATAGGGAGGACAAAGGTAGTCATGGCGCGGTCGCATAGTCGGAGGCGTCTCGTAACGCCAACCAACGACTGCCAGGCTACGATCAAGCATCAACTACGTGACCCGAGCAACATTTTTCATCATAGGGAAGGCGTGATTCCTCGTCAAACCTTGGTTCCGTCCGCAGTTTGCTACAATCACTATTTTCTTCAATAGTTTAGGGGAATTCTTGTATCGCAATTTGGAACGCCGTCTGGCTCAACAGGTGCGCGACTTTGTCGCCCGTACCTACTCGGTCGATTTGCCCAAAATCGTAATCGAGCAGCCGCCCAAAGTTGAGATGGGCGAGTATGCGCTGCCGCTCGCCTTCGAGTTAGCTAAAAAACTGCGAAAGGCTCCCAGGAAAATTGCGGAGGAGATCGTCAACGCAATTGGGCCGATCCCGGGATTCGATCGCGTGGAGGTCGCAGGCGCAGGCTACATCAACGCCCGACTTAACCGGGAAGGACTGTCAGCCTCTCTTGCCGCCGATGCGATCCCTCGCACCGACGTTCCTGTCGGCAAAATTCTGGTTGAGCACTCCAGCATCAATCCCAACAAAGCTGCCCACGTAGGACACTTGCGCAATGCCATCCTCGGCGACACTTTTGTCCGCTTACTGAGGTTTGCTGGCAGGGAAGTGGATGTCCAGAACTACATCGACAATACCGGCGCGCAGGTGGCTGACGTTGTTGTCGGTTTTCTGCACATTGAAAAGAAATCACGCGCGGAAATCGAGCTGCTCACTACTCAATCCCGTTTCGATTATTACTGTTGGGACCTCTATGCCCGAGTTTCACAGTGGTATGCGCAGGATAAACAGAATTTGCAATTGCGGCAGCAGGCCCTGCATGCGATTGAGGAAGGCGGCAATGAAACCGCGGCAATCGCCGACTTGATTTCCGTCTCTGTCCTGCGCCGGCATCTCCAAACAATGGATCGTCTAGATATCGAGTACGACTTTCTCCCCCGGGAAAGCGAGATTCTGCACCTTCATTTTTGGGATGCGGCTTTCGTCAAACTAAAAGAAAAGGGTGTGATTTTTTTTGAAAGCGAAGGTAAGCATCAGGGATGCTGGGTAATGCGTCGCGCGGGGACAAGCTCAGAGGATGGTGAGAAGGCTGGGAGTTCCGAAGAGGTGGACGGCTCAACCGAAGATCAGGTAGCCGAAGAAGACCAGAAGGTGATTGTTCGTTCCAACGGCACCGTTGGCTACGTTGGTAAGGACATTGCCTATCATCTATGGAAGTTCGGCTTGCTCGGTCGCGACTTCGGCTATCGCAAATTTTATCGCTATCCCAACCGGCACGATTGCTGGATTTCGACCACCGTCGGCGCGCTGGATCATCCGCATTTCGGCAACGTGGCGGAAATCTACAATGTAATCGATGCCCGCCAGTCGGAAGCGCAGAACACCGTTATCGAAGCCTTGCGGGGCTTGGGTTACGACGATAAAGCTGACCACTACACCCACTTCTCATATGAAATGGTTGCTCTCACCCCGCGCTGTGCCGCGGAACTCGGTTATCAACTATCGGACGAGGACAAGAGCCGTTCTTACATCGAAGTCTCCGGTCGCAAGGGTTTTGGGGTTAAGGCGGACGATCTGCTGGACCGGCTAATCGAGTCGGCAAAAAATGAAGTGAATTCGCGCCATCCGGAATTGACGGAAGAAGAGCGCGCGACAATTTCAACTCAGATCGCGGTTGGCGCTCTGCGCTACTTCATGTTGAAATTTACCAAGTCGTCGGTGATTGCTTTCGATTTCAAAGATGCACTTAGTTTTGAGGGCGAGACCGGCCCTTACGTGCAATATGCGGCCGTGCGTGCTGCGAATATTTTTCGGAAGGGTGGCCTCGATCCCGATGACTTCGGCAGCCACTCCCGAAGCCGGCTTGCTCCCGAGGAACTAGGGAAATATCTTGCCGGCGATAACGGGAATGAAATCTGGGAGTTGTGGCTGGCGGCGTCCCAAACTTCTTATGTCATCGACCAGTGCATCGCCACGACCGAACCAGCTTACCTGGCTAAACACGCGTTTCAGCTGGCTCAGTCTTTTAATGCTTTCTATCACCGCCATCCCATCCTGAGTGAATCCGATGAAGGCCGCAAACGGTTTCTGCTCGCAACGGTGGCTGTCGTTCGCCGGGAATTGACCAGGGTGCTCGCGGTCATGGGAATTCCCGTTCCCGCCGTAATGTAGTATCTAACGCGATTTTTTTATCGAAACCAGGTCGGGAGCTATTCGTAATCTGCCATAGTAACCAACGTGGAACTGGGTGTAATCGGGTGGCCGAAGGTCTTAAGTTCTTTCCTTCCTTGGGCGCCGGCGGAGGAAGTAATAACCAAAGTACCCCGCCGTAACTTTACCGTACCTTGAAACACTCCTAGACTCTTGCCATGCATTCCTGGGAAGGAGATCCGCGGCCGGAGGTGGTGCAGGAATACGGCACCATCCGTCCGAAGTCGAAGCTGACGCTGGATCAATCGATCGATCCGCGGGCAGGCAGCTGGCGTATTTTGTTCGCCGTGGCTGCGGGAATCGTTCTCGCGGTATTTTTCGTGACTGGCTCTGCGCGAGCCACGTTTGAGCAGCTCGGCAATTTTCTGACGCTGCAAGGCAAGCCGCAACCGGCTTCGCCAGCGGTGCTGTCGGAGCATGAGATCGCGAGCCTCGACCACAAGAGTCCGCAAGAGCAGGCGGAGTTGTTGCTAGAACGATCGGTGAACCACTACGAGGGTGCCAATGATCAGATTGCCACCCGGGTGGAAAGTTGGTGGGGAAAATTGGCGATGACGCCCCACTTCAATACCTTGATTACCACCGCGCTCAACTCGAACGATCTTCGCGTGCGAGCGGCAGGTATTGAATTGGACCTGGTGGCCATGGGAGCGGTCAAAGCGCCTGCCACGGTCGAGCGGTTGTCGCGGCGGGTTGAAGACGGTCCACGATCGCAACGGGTGTGGGCGCTTTGGGAATTGGGTCTCTTGGGTAATCGTGGCGTAGTGCCGGATCGAGTTAACGAAATACTTGTCAGCCAGCTGCAGGACTCTGATCCGGAGGTTCGCCGCTGGGCAGTCGAGGGTCTGGCATATCTTGGAACGAACGAAACGATTGCGCCCCTGCTGCAAGAGTTTCATGACGATCCGTCGCCCATGGTACGCGAGCGGGCCGGCTGCAGCCTGGCGCAGTCTGGCATGCTTACTCAGGAGCAACGACGCAGCATCATTCCGCACCTTCTTGACTATGCCGACGACGCATCGCTAGATTCTCAGACCCACGGATGGGTATACCAAGCCCTCCGAGACATTACGGGCAAAAATCTGCCAAACGAGTCCGGTCCGTGGAGAAGCTGGTACGTCGCGAAAGACAGTGATCAGTGATTCGTAACTAATCATCGGTCTCCAGTAATCAGCGTTCGTTGTTTGTTAATTACGACGGACCCACCCGGGAGACCGCCGCGCACGGCCCACTGCTTTCCCTACTCGGTCATCTTTGCCACATGCAAATCGAATCCGGTTTTCGGAAGCAGCGACGTCAGTTCGAACGCTCTGAATCCGTTTCCTGAAATTTCTGTATGACGGTAGAGGCCGGGTTCGCTGTCCACGGTTTCGTGACGTCCATCCAGTTGGTTGATGAATTCCTGTGCCCGCTTGACGTCTGCGTCGCCGCTTCGAACACGGCTTACCACCGCTTCTGCGGCATAGGAGCGGACCAGCTTTGGCCAGTATTTTTCCAGCAGGCCAGTGCTGGCAAAAACATCAGCCCAAACGATCTCGCCGTTCACTGCGACCACCACGCCCACCGCTTTCTGGTCGCGCAACTGTTGGATGAGACTTTGGTAATCGTGCCGGATGGGATCGGCAACTGAATCGACGTGCTGTTTCACTTCCTGGTTGTCCATTACACGCGCGTAGGACGTCGTGCCGTTGATCGCTTGCGCTGCTGGCCCAGGCACGACGATTCCAGCCATCGCGGACCTGGTTTTCGCCACTTCATCCCATACCTGTTGCTGATCCTTGGCGGCCATCGCCTTGGCTCGAACTTCCGGAGCGGCCATGGTTGCCGTGGGATTCTGATTGCCTACCCCAACCACGCCAAACTTGTCGCTGCTTCCGACCCATCGTCCCGGTTCCACGCAAAAGACACCTAAATCTACGGGATCACTCTCGGCGGGAATAATACGGTCTTTACCAATCACCCGGTCTTGTTTGCCGCCGGTCACAATCTCGCCAGCGAGCAGAATCAATGGTCGTCTGGAATTGTTGACCAAGGTGAGCTGATTCACTTGCGCGCCGTCGCGCGGAACAACCCTTCGCCCGCGCATTAGCGGTAGCACGCCGCCGGATTCGGACACAGTGACCTCGCCAGATCGCAATCCTTCGTCCAAAGTGATGAATTCACTGGTGTCAAACGACCTCGTAGCTACCACTGGAAATATCGTCAACTTCCCATGACGGATGGGTCCCAGAACGGTGTAGCCGCTTGTTGAGGGCATCCCTCCGGCAGGGGCTAGAGTTACAAAGGTGATACCGACGAGCAGAGCCATTGTTGAAACTAACCAGAGCTTACAATTCATGGTATTTCTCCTCTTCGAGCGCTGCCGTGCCGGTCACCCTGGCGCTTTTGATCGCCAGGCGATGGCAAGGACTTCTTACGCTTAAAGGGAGAACGCTAGATTTTCGGCTCCTTGCATCACAAATGTTGGTAGCATCCGGATGGTTCTACCCGCCATGACCACGGACGGTGTCCAACTCGATAACGGGGTTTCTTCAGAGTTGGAATCGTTCATTACAGGGCTTTACAAGAAGGGTCCGACCTTCGGGCTAACCCGCGAGGGCTTCGGCGCGATCCTCACCGAAATCGGGGCTAAGTATTTGCCAACCGGGGCTTCTTTTCACGACGCCATCGATCTCTATTCCAGCTTGCGAATCGAAGACCTGGCGCTGGCCCGCGCCTGCGCCGCCGGTCATGAGCCTGCATGGGAAATTTTTATGGCGCGCTACCGCGAGAAGCTCTATGACATCGGAGCGTACATTGCCAAGGAGGCATCCGCAGCACGCGAACTTGCCGACTCACTTTACGCCGAACTCTACGGCACGAAAACGCGTGAAGGCGAGCGCGTGTCAAAGTTGGCGTCGTACACGGGTCGTGGTTCGCTCGAGGGATGGCTACGGACGGTAATGGCGCAGGAATTTGTGAACCGGTATCGGCGTCAGCGACGGCTGGTCAGCCTGGAGGAAGAGACGGAAGTCGGCAAGGAATTTGCCGCGAAAGAAACTGAGCCCATGATTGCCGTGGATGCGCGGGTTGAAGCCGCGACCGATGAGATCCTGTTCGAGTTGCGGCCAGAAGATCGATTCGTGCTGGCATCTTATTACCTGGACGGACGAACGCTGGCTGAGATTGCCCGTACGCTGGCCGTCCACGAATCCACAATCAGCCGCAGAGTTGATAAGTTGGCTAAGTCGGTGCGAAAACAGATTCTGTCCGCTTTGGTTCGAAAAGGCATGAGCCGCCGACAAGCTGAAGATGCCTTAGATGTGGATGTGCGTGATCTGCACCTAAATTTGCAGGATTGGCGGATGCAAGAATCCAGCTCTAAAACGTTCCATGGGAAGGAAGGAAACCCGGCATCGCCCAGCGAAGCGCAGGCCTCAGGCGTCGAGCCTGATCACTGAGGGCTCGCTTTTTGATATTAGACGCTCGAGGAGGAACAGAAAAGTAAGAATGGAAAAATTTCCCAAGATCGCGCAGCAACGATTGGAAGCGGTTGCGGTCGGGGCACATCCAGATCCTGACCTGCTCACTGCATTTGCTGAAAAATTGTTGAGCGAGCGCGAACGCGCACAGATTCTGCAGCACCTTGGACAGTGCTCCGATTGCCGTGAAGTCGTGTCTCTGGCATTGCCCGAAATATTCATTCCTTCCATTCCGCCAGCCAAACCCTCCAGGCTGTCTTGGACGGTACTTCGTTGGGGTGCTGCGGCCGCATGTGTTGTTGTAGTTACCGCAGCCGTGACCCTGCACTATGAACGACGTGAAAATTCGGAAATTAGCGTCGCCGATAAGGCTTTGGAGACCCAAACGGGAAGTCCTGCCGCTTCAACGTCGACTGCAACCCAAGCGCGGGAGGAAATGGCGAAGGCCGCGCCGCGGCCGGCGAACAAAGAGCGTGATTTTAACGCCAGCGACAAACTGGCAAAGCAGCGCGACGATCAATTTAAGAGTCAGGCACCCAACCAACCCGCCATCGGAGGCTTTGCCGCAAGCCGGCGTCAGAGCGATTCGCCGAGTACAGCGGGAGCAGCAGCCGGACTGTCAGACAATCGGGTCGCCAAGGCCGATAGACTTGAATCGCTCGACGAGGCTGAATCGTCAGTCGCGGCTCCAGCTTCGGTCGCCCCGATGGCTCCCCAATCGAAAGCCGCAGGCGCGCTTGCCCGAAACGTAAGTCCGAACGAGAGTTCGTATGACAGCGCGAAAAACGAAACACTCAACTCGAATGCGCGATCCATCCAGGCTGAAACTGCGCAAGTCGGTGAAAGCCGGGTCAAGGACAAAGCGGACAAGAAGAGTCAGAAGACGAACCCTGAGGCGCTGCAACAATTACCCAAGGCCGCGCGCAGTGTTCATTTGATTTGGACCTTGTCAGCCGATGAAACTCTTCAGCGTTCGTTCGATTCCGGCAAAACTTGGCAGGCGGTTTTGGTGGCTGGCGGCCGCGTGCGTGCGTTTTCTGCAAATGATTCGGACATTTGGGTCGGTGGTGCGGCAGGAGCTCTTTTTCACTCCTCCGACGCTGGAGAGCACTGGACTCAGGTCAGTCCGACCACAAATGGTAGGGCCTTGACAGCAGACATTACCCACATCGAATTCACCGACGCCCAGCACGGCAGCATTATTACCAGCAGCCGCGAGACCTGGTCGACTAGCGATTCCGGCGTAACCTGGCAACGCCAATGACTTCGTAACTCCCGTAATACTTTCTCATTTCGAAAGCCTGTGTTTTTATTGAAGCCGCCCTATTTCTGCCCTCATCCCTAAATGACTTGGGGAGGTTATCGAGTTACCAAAGTGACGTTTACAGCTACGCAGGTCGGCCCTAGTATCCATCTCGTGGTTTGGCAGTTCTGGGGGAGGGCTGCCGAGGCGTCCTGAGCTTAAAAGCTTAGGGCGCTTTTTATTTTTCGGCCGGGAAAATAACAGGCGAACCCGAGGCAGGTGCCCCACTGTTCCAAGGTTGCTCACCAGACCCGATTGCGACTTCTACTGCTGCGATGCATCTAAGGTAGTGTTACGATACACGCAGCCAATTGGCTGATCGCGCGTCCAAGGTTGCATTGCAGCGGGTGACGCACCGGAGGAGAAATGGCGGGTAATGGAATTTTGGAAGTCACAGATGCAAATTTTGACCAGGATGTTCTGAAGTCAGATCAGCCGGTATTAGTGGATTTCTGGGCGGCCTGGTGTGGTCCATGCCGTGCCCTCGCGCCGATCGTCGATGAACTGGCCAAAGACTACACCGGCAAAATTAAAGTCGGCAAAATGGATGTTGACAACAATAGTGCAACGCCTATGCGTTACGGCGTTCGCGGTATTCCAACCTTGCTGGTCTTCAAGGGCGGCCAGGTGAAGGAACAGATCGTCGGCTATGTGCCGAAAGAGACGATTCAGAAGGCGATCGACAAGCACGTATAAGCAACCGTCAGTCTTTGGGTCGGCAAAATTGAAGCGCCCGGGATCACCGGGCGCTTTCTCATCTCAAGGTTTTTGCCGAGTGGCGACAGCGGAGGCGGTATTTCAATACTTCCGCAACACTCCGATCACTTTTCCTTGCACTTCCACTGCAGCGGCTGAAACGATGATGGGCTGCATGTTCACATTGGAAGGTTGCAGCCGGATGTTTTCGCCTTCGCGATAGAAACGCTTTAGCGTGGCGTCCGTGCCCTCTACCAGGGCAACTACGATATCTCCGTTGTGCGCTGTTTTGCTTTTCTCCACCATCACATAGTCACCATCCAGAATGGCCTCATCCTGCATCGAGTCGCCACGCACTTCGAGCACAAACACTTCTTTCGAGCGGACAAAATCGGCAAGGGATATGGTTTCGTTGCTTTGCACGGCCTCGATCGGCTGACCGGCTGCGATACGGCCCACCAGCGGCAGCACCATGGTGGTGTTCACAGCCATGGCTTGCTTCAGCCGGCCCTTTGGCGGCAACAAGTCGATGGAACGGCTGCGGTTGTAATCGCGGGTAAGCAGCCCTTTTTTCTCCAGGTTCGAAATATGCTTGTGGACTGTGGCTAGGGAACTGAGGTCCAGGCCCTGGCCAATTTCCTCGAACGACGGAGAGTAGCCGTTCTTTTGAACGAACTCAGAGATGAAGTCGTACACCTGCCGTTGCCGTCTGGTGATTGCCATGGCGATAATTGTAGGCGAAGATTAGGCGAAGTCAAGGGGGAGTGTTCATTTAAGCGCAGGGAAGGATTTCTTTGCTTACGTGGCGAAACTTTCCTGCTCAAAAGCCCCTCGACCGAAAAGCCAGCCAAGGAAGTAAAAGAGATCCATGCCCTAATCCGAAGTCAGTGCCTTCAAGAACTGGTAGTAAAAATCTACGGCTCGATAGAATGAATCGGCGCGGATGCGTTCATCTTTGCCGTGAGCGCGAATGTCGTCGCGATCGATAGCTTCGCCGGAAACACAATAGGTCGGCATGCCGGCAGCGTTGGTGTAAACCCCGTCTGAAGCACCGGTGGACATGTCGGGGATGACTGGCAACCCTGGCCACACTCTGGCCACAACTTTCTCGAGGGGTTGAAAAACGTCGGGACGCAACGGCGGCGGCGCGTAGGCTTTGCGGTTAGTCACGCCTCCGATCCCGCCTACCTCGCGCACTGAAATTTTGGGGTCCGCGACTACCTTCTCCAGTTCCAGCCTTATCTCTTGGGTTGAATGCCCAGGCACGATGCGGCAATTCACGTTCGCTTGCGCAGTTTGCGGCAGGGCGTTGTTGGCGTGCCCGGCATTCAAGCGAGTGGCGACGCAGGTGGTATGCAGGGTCGAATTATCGATCGGATCTTGCGACAAACGCGCTACGGCCTGCATGTCTGGCGGAGTTTTCAGAATGGCTTTCATGTCTTCGGCCCGCTGTCCGGTTGCTACCTTCGACATGCGTTCGTAGTAGGCGCGCGTGATGTTGGTCAACTCGAATGGAAACTGGTAGTGCTCGAGTCGCGCCAACCCGTCGGCAAGGTGGTAGATGGCATTGTCGGGTTTCGGCAGGGAACTGTGTCCGCCGGGATTGGTTACCGTTAACTGGTAATCCGAGTAGAGCTTTTCCGAAGCATCCACCACCATCATTTGCGGCTTAGCGTGTTCGGCCAAAATCCCGCCGCCATCGTGATTGAGCACGAACTCCGCTTCGATCAGGTCGCGGTCATTCTTTATGAGCCAATCGACGCCGTTCGATGTGCCCCCTTCTTCATCAGCGGTGAGTGCGAGAATAATGTCGCGATCTGGCACAAAACCTTCCTTTTTAAATCTCAGCAAGGTCGTCACCATCACCGAGTCGCCATCTTTCATGTCCTGCGTGCCGCGGCCGTAGAAGTAGCCATCCTTTTCGACAAACTGGAACGGATCGGTAGTCCAATCGTCACGGCGCGCTTCGACCACATCAAGATGGCCGATTAACAACACAGGCTTGTGTTTGCCGCTGCCGTGATAGCGGACGACCAAGTCTTTCTTGCGGTCGTTGGGGCCGAGAATGTGCAAGTCGCTGTCCGGAAATCCACCATCCCGGAAGCGCTGTGCCATGGCTTCAGCTGCGGTAGTGACGTTGCCTACCGAATCCGTGGTGTTGATTTCGATCAGTTGCTTGAATATGTCGTGGGAAAGCTGTTTGGTGGGGTCGTCGAGTTGCGCTTGTGACGTCGAATCAATGAGTAAGGCGAAAAGAAGGGCGGGCAAAACTACAAACCATGCACAAGTTTTCAAACCGTGGTCTCCTGAACGTCGCTGTTCTCGGGCACCCAAATCTAGCAGCAGCCTTGCCGGTGTCGCAAGCCGCGAGATTTTGACTGATATTCTTAATTCGCAATGGGCGAAACCAGAACCGCGCGACCACTACCTAGCCCCGGGCTTTGTGAAGATTGCATTCACTGCCGGCTGGTCGAGTCAGACCGCGGCTCGGTTTTTATTCTCTGCCAACTTGCTCTGACCGACAGTCGCTTCCCGAAATATCCGCGTCTACCGGTGCTTTCCTGTTCGGGATATGAGCAAAAGACAGATGGTTAGAACGCCAGCCGTCGGTTGTCATTCATTCCGCCAGGACATCCGCGAACAACCGCGCTTAAATCGAGGGGCTAAAATGACTTAAGACTGACGCCTGCCTTTGAAACTTTTCTCCTGCCCGGAACTCTATATAACTGCCGGGCGCATCGCCCGCGTCAATGGAGTTCATTTATGTCTAAGTCCTCTCTCTATTTCGCGTTATTGCTGATCGTACTTCTCGGCACGGTAGGCTGCACAGCTGGAAACGCTTCGACTCTAACGGTTCCGGCTCCGGTGGCGGACGCTTCCAGGGCTGGGGCAGCTGGTCAGCAAACTGCGGTAATTGCGGGAGGATGTTTCTGGGGAATCCAGGCGGTTTTCCAGCACGTAAAGGGTGTGATTAACGCGACCTCGGGATATTCGGGCGGGGAAGCCAAGACTGCGGACTACGAGACTGTCAGCACTGGCGAATCCGGTCACGCGGAATCGGTGAAAATTACCTACGATCCGTCGCAAGTCACTTATGGCCAGCTGCTGCGAATCTTCTTTTCGGTCGCGCACGATCCCACTGAGCTAAACCGCCAGGGTCCGGACGATGGTACCCAGTACCGCTCCGTTATCTTCTACGGCAGTGACGAGCAAAAGAAGATCGCCGAAGATTACATTGCACAGCTCGATAAGGCGAAAATATTTTCGCGCCCGATCGTTACGCAGGTGGTGCCGTTAAAGGCGTTTTATCCGGCGGAAGCCTATCATCAGAATTATGCAACCCTGCACCCGAACCAGCCTTACATTGTCTTCAACGACGCGCCGAAAGTGGCGCACCTCCGACAGGAGTTTCCGGATCTTTACACCGGGAAGTAGGTAAGAGAGCAGATTTCCTGGGGGCTCGAGCCCTCACCATGACACCACCGGTTCAGGAGTTCGCTTATGTTCGACTCGGAGCTTGATCGAAACGATTCGTCGGTGAACGTGAGACGGCGTGCTTTTCTGGGGGTTTCAATTTCCGCGATTGCGGGTGCGGCTTTGTGGTCGTTGCGCAAACCTCGCGTCATTCAAGCAGCGATGCCGAAGGGCGATCCGGAAGAAGTCACCATCGTGCAATTCTCTGATTCCGGGCAGCGACTGCAGAAGATTCGCATACCCAAAGTTGTGAAGACCGACGAAGAATGGCGCAAGCAGTTATCTCCGGGAGAATTTGATATCACGCGGCGTGCGGATACCGAAATCAGCTTCACCGGCAGATATTGGAACCTGCATGACAAGGGCCTTTACCGATGCATTTGTTGTGACAACGCTCTGTTCAATTCCGATACCAAATTTGAGTCGGGCACCGGCTGGCCCAGTTTCTGGGAACCGGTGGCAGCAGAGAACGTACGCACGATCAGTGATTCCAGCTACGGCATGGTTCGTGAGGCGGTCGCCTGTACGGAATGCGATGCGCACCTCGGGCACGTTTTTGACGATGGGCCGCAACCGACCGGGCTGCGGTATTGCATGAATTCGGCTTCGTTAAAATTTGTGAAGCAGGCTTAGCTTCCGATATGCTTGCGAGCAAAGCCTATGGATACCGCTCTTCCCTCGTTTCGCGCCCCTACCGCCACCGAACGCGTATTCAACCGGATTTTTGGCTTCGTAGTGGGGATGGGCTGGGGTTTCTCTTACAACTATCTGCTGCAAGTCCGCGGACGCAAGAGCGGGAAAATCTTCTCCACACCAATTGATCTTCTAATAAAAGATGGCAAGCGCTTTTTGGTCGCGCCACGCGGCCGGACGCAATGGGTGCGCAATGCCGAAGCCGCAGGAGAAATTGCACTCAAGCGTGGAAAGCAGCGAGAGAGATTCAGACTTCGAGAGTTATCCGGTCCAGAGAAGCCTGAGATATTGAAAGCTTACCTGGATCAGTTCAAGCGCGAAGTTCAGACATACTTTCCCGTGCCCGCAGGGTCCCCCGCAGAAGCGTTCGCGCAGTTGGCGGACATCTACCCGGCGTTTGAATTGACTTCGGTGTAAGCGTTTTATGGTCGCCCGAAGTCCCACTGCGGACGCCCGCCGACTCTATTCCAGAACTTGATCATCCAGTTTTTTCTTTCCCCAGTCGCCCGCGGCCTGGACAAAGGCCATTACCAGGGGATGCGGCTTGTCCGGCTTCGAAGAAAGCTGGGGCTGGAATAGTGTCGCAACGTAGAAGCGGTGAGTTGGCGATTCGATCGCACGGATCTCGCCTTGCGGACCACGAGCCACCACGGGGAATCCTGCTTCCATGGCAGCCCATTCATATTCGGGATTGACCTCGAAGTTGCAGAAGAATTCCTCAACCACCACATCCTGTGAATAGAACGATTGCAGGTAAGATCCCGGTCGCAGCCGTATTTCCGGGATTGGACCTGAGAGCTTGGGAGCACCTTGCGCGCGATTTGGAGTGGCACAGGCGACTGGATAGATCACAATATTTTTCGATCCCGAATTATTTTCAGCGCTGTCGGCGTCTTTAATGCCCAGCACGTTGCGGGCGCACTCGATCAACGCGTATTGAAAGCCCCCACAGGTTCCGAGGAATGGCCAGTCACGACGGCGTGCGAACTCTATTCCCTTCAGCATTCCGTCGAAGCTCTTGTAAGGACTTCCGGGAGCGGCCCAAATTCCGTCGAAAGTCTCTAGCCTCTTCTGGCCGTCGACCGCGGTCAGGCTGGGAGTTGCGATCCATTCTGCTTCCACTGGTGTATTCAGCTTGGCGGAAGCGTGTTCGAGCGATTTATCGACGAAGGGAAGAGTCGGAGACTGGGGATCGTAATCGCCGAGAATGCCGATGCGGACGGGATCACTCACCGACTCATTCTAACGGAGAAGTTCAGACCCGCGGACGATTGAGGTGAGAAAAATTGGCCATCACTCCGGCAAACCTGTTCGCCGGTCTTCTCTCGATTATCTTGTGGCGACGGAACGTTCTTTCAGGACTTCATCGACCGCCACGATTGCGGTTTCCAGTTCTTCGTCTTTATTGTAAAAATGCGGTGCCATGCGCACTCCCGCTTTGGGTCGATAGTCCACCAGGATGTCGCGCTTGAGCAGTTCCCGGCAAACCTGTTCGGCATCGGGCATGTCGATCGAAACCGTTCCGCCGCGCTGCGCTGGATCGCGCGGAGAGTTGATTTGCCATCCACGTTTTTCAGCTAACTTTATCAAGTGTGATGTTTGTCGCTGCGATTTCTCACGGATCCGCTGGATGCCCACTTCGGCGATGACCTTCAATCCGGGACCTGCGGCTTCCAGTGAAGGGATGTGAGGCGTGCCATTCATGAAGCGAAACGGTGGCTCGGCGTAACGGGTGGGACCAATTTCGAATCCGAAAGGATTCTGATGGGCGGACCAGCCGGTGAATTTCGGTTCCAGTTTTTTGCCTAAATCCGGGCGAACATATAAATAAGCGACACCCGGTCCGCCGCACAGCCATTTCAGAACTCCCCCGCAGGCAAAGTCTACTTCAAGGTTTTGCACATCCACCGGCACTGTGCCTAACGACTGAAACGTATCGAGCACTACATACGCTCCCACCCTGTGCGCCTTTGCGACGATTGCTTTGGCGTCCTGAATATAGGAGCTGCGGAAAATCACATGTGATATCGGCACGATCAAAGTCTGTTCGTTGATGGCATCTAGCAACCGTTCGAGCGGCACCGTAATTCCATCGTCCGTCTTCACCATCTGGACTTGCGCGCCATAAGCTCGCTGCGACTCCCAGAAATACATCACCGAAGGAAAATTCAGGTCGCTGTAAACGACCTTGTTGCGCTTGCCCGAAAAATCGAAGCAGGAGGCCACCACAGCCTGGCAGGTAGTGACATTTTGATGGGTAGAAACCGAGTTCGGGGCCGCATTCATGAGCATGCCAATCTCGTTACCGACCTGCGCCGCCAGCATCCACCAACGCTCTTCCCATGCCCGCACGCCGCGGGTGGCCCAGGTATCGGCATAACCTTTCAGGGCGTCGTACACGCCTCGGGGCATCGCCCCTAAAGAATTGCTAATGAGGTATGTGGTCGCATCCAAGATGGGAAACTGCGAGCGATAGCGGAGAAGCTCATCAGCCATGCGATGTATTGTACTTCGGCTGCTCCCTGTATACTCGCTGCGAGCGTTAAACCGTCGACAACTCCAGATGAATTTGACGCATCTCATCTCCAATTCTGTCGGTTGTATAGTTCGAAGTGTAAAAGAGGAGATAAATGACAGTCATGAAAGTGCTCAGGAATGTTATCGGAACCGCAGGTTTGCTCTATGCCGGATACGTCCTCCTTGCGAGTATGAAAGACGTGCGCCGTTACATCAAAATCAGTTCCATGTAACTTCGAGTGTGGGGGCGGGCGCTTTTAGCCCGTCCGCTCTTGCCGTCGGTTGTTGTCTCGCGGGGTTGACTCTTAAGCCCGAGTCAAAAAGGCGGGGAGAGAGGGGTGAACCCCCCGCACTGAAGCTTCTCTACGCGATTTCTTCCCTTACTTGTTCCTCAACCAAAAGTACGCCAGCGTCAACCCCACGACGTAGAAGCAGCCACTCATCAGCGTCAATCGGGACTGCCAGCCTGTCTCAACGATGGCCGCGATAATCAGCGAAAAACCCAACCATGAACCCCAGGCTCCAAAAGGCGAGCGCATCGCAAGCGCACCCACCTGGCCTACGGACGCCTGCCGTCTGAAACTGACATGAGCCGCCAAAGTGACCAGCCAGGACAGCAACATGCCCATCAAGGCCGCGCCTAAAATCGAAACGAATGCATTTTTCGGCGCCCACTTTTCCAGTATCACTGCCACCACGATGCCGAAGGACGAAGCCAATAAAGCTAGGCGAGGTGATCCAGAAGAATTAAGACGTCCCAAAGCTGCTGGCGCCCATCCCGATCGCGCCAACGAAAACAATACGCGTGACGCGGCATACAAGGCAGCATTCGCTCCAGAAAGCGCGGCTGTCAAAATCACGAAGGTCATAATGTGGGACGCAGCCGGTATGTGAGCATCGCGGAACACAGTGACAAACGGGCTCTCCGTAACTCCGGCGCGGTTCCATGGCATGACCCCGACCAGAACGACTATGGCTCCCAGATAAACCGAGGCCAAAATTGTGAAAGTCAGCTTGATGGCACGAGGAATCTGATCCAGCGAGCGGGATTCTCCCGTGGTAACCGCCACGAATTCAAGGCCCGCGAATGTATAAAGAGCGAAACCTATCGCCAGCAGTGGCGCCAATGGACCCTTGGGAAGAAAGCCGCCATGGGTGGTGTATTGCGGTGCCACGCGTCCCGTCAGCAACAGCGATGCTCCCAGCAAAACAAAAGCGGAAATCGTCGCAACCTTGATGAGCGCGAACCAATATTCGAAGCGTGCATAGTTTTCGACCGTGCGGAGATTGATCAACAGAAGAAGGACGGAAAAAATTGCCGCCCACACGAGCGCGGGGACCGAAGGAAACCAATAGGCAAGATAAGTAGCCGACGCCACGAGTTCTGCTCCGATGGAAATGGAAAGCGCTGCCCAATAACCTGCGCGAGCGACGAATCCTGCCCATTCATTCACGTACAAGTCGCCATACAATCCGAAAGACCCCGCCCCGGGATGCATGCTGGAAAGTTCACCCAGGGCCAGGGTTACGGTCAAAGTGATCAACGCGGCCAGCACGAAGCTCAGGATCACTCCCGGACCAGCGATTTCGAGGGCGGCCGCCGACCCCAGCATCAGCCCCGTTCCGATCGACCCTCCGACGGCGACCATCGCCATCTGGCCTGCGCCTAACTCATGACGAAGGCCCTTTTCCTGCTCCACCTTGGCTGTCACAGGCATGCGGCACCTATACCAGAAAGTTATTTTCCGCCCAAGACATATTCCTTTGTGACTTTCGTAATCCCGGCTGATGCCTGGGCCGTTGCCGGTCGCGAACTACAGCTTTTAAAATCGCTGTGGGTTACTCCGCACATTACCTCTTTCTCTCATGGCAGATCCGACCAAGCGAATGGACCGAGCTGAGATCGCCCGCCGCGTGGAACGCGCGGAAAAGTTGTTGCAAAAAGGCAAGACGGGCGACGCGTTGGATGAATATCTTCAGGTCCTTTCAGACGATCCGCAAAACGACAACGTTCGTCAGATGGCGGCGGACCTGTGCCTTTCGCTGCAACGAACCGCGGACGCCATAGCCCTGCTGGGGGAATTATTCGAACGGCAGCTTGAGGCCGGTGAAAATACCCGCGCCAGCCTTACCTACAAAAAGCTTGCGCGCTATGCGACGCCGACGACTACCCAGCGGCTCCGCTTTGGACAAATTTTAGAGAGTTCAAATCGGAAACTGGCACTCGAAACCTATGAGAGCGCCCTGGAAGACTTAAGCAAGACCGCGAGCCCGCAGGATTGCGTCATGGTGCTGCACCGGTTGGTCGCTCTTGATCCCTCGGCCAAAAATTTACTACGACTGGGAGAACTCTGTTCGCAAGCTGGTGACAAGCCCTCGGCTGCTACCGCCTTTCTCAGGCTGGCGGACATTACTGAAACCTCAGGGGCTGACGCTGCCCAATGGTACGAACGCGCCTACACGGAAGACGCTTCCGATATCCGGATCGCGTTGGGCTACGGAAGAAGTCTGATTAAACAAGGCCAGATCGGCGCCGCCATCTTCGTACTCGAACCGCTCGCCAAGACAGAGGGCGCGTCTCCGGAGGTTCTTGATAGCTATGCCAAGGCCTTGCTGAAGGCGAATCGGTTGAGCGATGCCGAGCCGCTGGTTTGGCAACTCTTTCTGAAAAACCCGTCCCGCCTGCAGGAGGTCGCAAACCTGATCGGCTTGATGGTGGAAGCGCAGCAGGATGCTGAGGCCGTTGCTCTTGCCCGCAAGCTGGAACAATTTCAACGCAGCCGTGGAGAACGCCGCGCCTTTGTCGCCATGATGCAGGAAGTTGCGGGCCAACACCGAAGCTCGCCTGAATTCCTAGAATTCATGAGTGAGTTGTTCAACGCCTCCAATCGGGAAGGCGACTATTCGCAGACCCTTCTCAAACTTTTCGACTTGCATTGCGGCATGGGAAATTACGCTAAGGCCGCAGAGTGTCTCGACCGCGCCGCTGACGTTGATGCCTACGAGCCGGGTCACCAGAAGCGTCTGGAAATGCTGCGCGGAAAAATTGACGAGAAGCGTTTCAAGGTGATTGCCTCGCGTTTCACCAGCATGGCCAAGCCATCTGAGCCAGTTAAGACTGAAGGTCCGACCTTAGGCGCTGCCGCTTTGCAGGACCTCATGCTGCAGGCTGAAATCCTGGTGCAGTACGGGATGCGTACCAAAGCGATTGAGCGGTTGCAGCACATTCAGGAACTGTTTCCCGGAGAAGAGGAACGCAACCAGGATCTACAGCAACTATATTTGGCGGCGGGCATGAACCCGCGTCGCGCCGACACTACCCCTGCGCCGCCTGCGTCCTCCAAGCCCGCTGCGAAGGCACCAGTGCCATCGCCGGCGTCTTCGCCTCCGATTGCGGCGCAGGCTCCCGCTGAATCAAACGACGTCAACAGCTTCACCAAAGTCGCGGAGATTACGCGAAAGCTTTACCGCCAGACCAACTCCAATGCTGTGATGTCGACAGCAGTGAACGAAATCGGAGCGCAATGGAAGTTGAGCCGCTGCATCGTCGCCATGAGAAAACCTGGCATGACGCCCAGCGCGATCAACGAATTTGTCGCGGATCACACAACCCGCGGAGAAGCGAAGGCGCTGAATCAGCTCGTCACGTTCGTTCAGGATGTCGTAATCAGCCTGGGCACCCTTTCGATCAGCCACGCAGCTACGGCTCCCGAACTTGAAGAGATTCGGGAAGTGGTCAGCCAACTCGGTATCGGATCGCTGTTGGCCCTTCCGCTCAGCGATGGAGACGATGAAATGGGGGTGCTGCTACTGGCGCACAACGTCGTGCATGGTTGGAACTCTGGCGATATTGTCGTGCTGAAGACCATCAGCGAACAGATTGTGATCGCGCTTAACAATGCGGGGTTGCGTCGCCTGGTAAAAAGTTTGTCAGTTACAGATGAGGAATCGGGACTGCTCAAGCGCGCTTCTTATCTGGATCTCTTGATGGCGGAAATGCGACGAGCGGTGCAGCAAAGCACTCCGGTGACGGTGGCGCTGATGCAGTTTGGAAAAAGCGCAGCCATGGTGAAAGAACACGGGGAAAAGGCTGTAGAGGCGGCGATGCAGAAAATTGGCCAGATTTTTTCCGCGAACATCCGGCAAAACGATCTGGCTTTCCGTTACGAAATGACGACCATCGCACTGGTGCTCGGCGAGACCACGGAAAAAGAAGCGCTGATGGCGGCCGAGAAACTGCGGAAGTTGCTGGCCGACGTAAAGCTATCCGACGAGATCCTTCCGTTCGGTGCCGGCCTCGCGGAGGCAGTGGTGCGCCAGCAATACGACCCGGTGGATATCGTCACCGAAGTGATCAACCGTGCCGACCTGGCTCTGGATGCCGCCGTAACCCAGGGCCTGGGCCGGATCGTAAGCCTTCCACCCTCAATTGCCGCCGCCGCCGTCGCGTAGTGCGTAATTTCTGATACGACCTTTGCCATCAAAGCCAACCCACGACTCAATTCTGGCAGAGATTCCATTCCCGCTGATAAACTCTCAAGTCTTATGGAGATCAAGAAAGTTGGCGTGCTGGGCTGTGGGCTAATGGGGTCCGGTATCGCGCAGGTTGCGGCCACAGCTGGTTTCGATGTGACAGTGCTTGAAGTCGAGCAGAAATATCTCGACAAGGGGTTTGCCGGAATCGAGAAATCGCTGGCGAAGTTTGCCGAAAAGGGTACGATCCAAGAAACGCCACAAGTCGTTCGTGCCCGGCTGAAGGGCACCACCGATCCTCAGGATCTCGCTGATTGCGATATCGTCATCGAAGCGGTGATCGAGAATCTCGAAGAAAAGAAAAAAATGTATGCCGCCCTCGACGGCATCGTAAAAAAAGACGCTATTTTCGCTTCCAATACTTCTTCGATTTCGATCACCGAGCTTTTAACTTCCTCGAAACGCCCGGAGCGTTTCATCGGGTTGCATTTCTTCAACCCGGTTCCGCTCATGAGATTGGTAGAAGTGGTGCGCACCATCGCCACGGCCAGCCAGGTTTACGACACGGCCATTGAGTTCGGAAAAAAACTGGGCAAAGTTCCGGTACGCACCAGCGACAAGACTGGATTTATCGTTAACCGGTTACTGGTGCCGTATCTGTTGGATGCCGTCCGCGCTTACGAAGAGGGCGTCGGCTCGATCGACGACATCGACAACGCAATGAAACTGGGTTGCGGCTACCCGATGGGACCATTCACGCTGTTGGACTTCGTCGGCCTGGATACGACTTATTACATAACCCACGTGATGTATGAAGAGTTCAAAGAGCGCCGTTTCGCTTCACCACCGCTGTTGAAGAGGCTAGTCATGGCGGGCTGGTATGGGCGGAAGACGGGCAAAGGGTTCTACGATTATTCGGATCCGGCTAATCCGAAACCAAACAAATTGTGAGCTGAAATAGTTGCCATAACGGGAATCACAACTTGAAACTTTCATCTAGAGTTCGACCCAAGCCCCAGCTTAAGGTGCTTGAAGGCAATCTGAACGCTGCGGGTAGGCGCTTCGCGATTGTGGTTTCGCGTTTCAACGCCTTCATCACGGAGCGCTTGTTGCAAAGCGCCTACGACGGACTAGTGCAATGTGCCGCTAAGGGGGAAGACATCAAAATCGTGCGCGTACCTGGCGCTTTCGAAATTCCGTCTGCCGCCCGCACCCTGGCTGAGACCAAAAAATATGACGCCATCGTCTGCCTTGGATGTCTGCTGCGAGGCGATACAGCGCACTACGACGTCATTGTGAACGAGGTTGCGCGCGGCATCGGACAATCCGCCCAAGAGACTGGAGTGCCGCATGCATTCGGTGTTCTGACTTGCGAAAATCTGGAGCAAGCCATCGATCGCGCCGGCTTGAAAATGGGAAACAAGGGTTTCGAGGCTGCGCTGGCAGCAGTAGAGATGGCAAATTTGAAACCTCTTGTCAGTCGTCCGTCATCGGGAGTCGGCAGCGCGGTCAGCTCTTCGCCTTCAGCGGTCAGGAAAAGCCAAACGACGACTCGCTATCGCGCGAAACGCAAAACCAAGCCTTAACTTCGTCGGTTGTACACTGAGAGCGGAGGGCTGATAGCTAATCGCTTCACCATGGGCACTCGCCGCAAATCTCGTGAGCTCGCATTGCAGATGCTTTTCCAGGCTGACATGGGAAAGCAAGATGCAGAGCAGGTGCGTGAATCGTTTCGTCGCGAACGCAACGATGTGGGGGACGACGTGCGCGACTTCGCCGAAGATCTGTTTCGCGTCGCCACTACGCGCTCGGCGGAAATCGACGGATTGATTGAAGGTCACGCGGAGCACTGGCGCATGGAGCGCATGGCTGCAGTCGATCGCAATCTGTTGCGGGGAGCCGTGGCCGAGCTGCTCGGCTTTCCCACAACTCCTCGCGCTGTCGTCATCAATGAAGCGTTGGAAATTGCGCGTAAGTTCTCGAGCCCCGAATCCGTGCAATTTATCAACGGTGTCCTGGATAGCGTAGGTAAGGGATTAAACAAAGAAAAAGTTTGAGCCGAGATGTGAGGCCCTGAGGACCCTTCGCAATAACTTTCTGACCGCCATCAACCAGCCCCACTGGCCCTATCGATGTGGAAGGCGAACGCTCGCCCTTAAGGCTTTACCGCGATCAAATCCGGATTGCAGGTAAACGTAGCTCCCAGGCAAAGACCAAATTGCAAGGTAGTCACATCTGTGGGGAAGGAAATCTGCTGAGTATCGCCGCCGGTCTGCGTGTTCAGGACGTGCACTTGACCGTCGGCGGCCGCGATGTAGAGCAGAGTTCCACTGGAATTGAGCGAACCCTGAATGGGAATGGCGTCGCCCGCTAGTGGAATCGCTGAAGAAGTCTGGTTGCCGATATTAAATACCATGACGCTACCCAGGTTGCTGGCAAGAACGTAGGCTCGGGTTCCGTCCTGCGAAATGATCAATTGGGTCGGGGTGAAATTTCCCTGCCCGAGGTTGAAAAAGGACGGACCGTTGGTAGTGATGCTCAGCGTGCTGTTGGTAAGGTCGAGGGGACAAGTCGTCGGAGGAGGCGGAGGAATACTGACGTTCGCACCGAAAAGATCAATGCCCGGGGAATCGACTGCGAGCACGATTTCGTGAAAAGCCACGCCGCCCACGTTCAAGTTCTTCGATAGCGCCTTGAGAAACGTTGGCACGGAGGGGGTGGCGACGGTTTGTCCGGTTTCTTCGTCGTCAGTGCAAGTTTTTCGCGCCGTGATCGACGAGGCCTCGCCGCCCGCAAAAAAAACGAATCCACCTTCTGGCAGAAATGACACTTGCGTGGCCGGCGCCGCCAGCGGAATCGTCTTCAACGGTTGAAGGGCGGAAAAAACGTACAGCGTGCTTCCAGCAGCGATGTATGCCTTCAAGTTGTCAGGAGAAAAATCGGCGGCTGTGGCTCCCGCGATCGGCAACGTAGTGGAGGTGTTGTTCGTGGTATTGAAAACAAAAACCTCGTTCGGAGAAGACTTGGTATCGGAAACAATCACCTGCTTCCCATCGGGCGAAATAGCCAGGACTTTTCCGGTAACGCCCTTGAACTCCGAAATGGTGGGCGGAGAGGCGGGAGTCACCACCATCAATCCGCGAGTTCCGAGAAAACTGAAATCGGTGCCGAGGTAGGCTTTTGCGCTTTGACGATCGAAGACCAACGAGTTCGGTGTGGCCGGCAAGTTGAGAGTCGCACCCAGCGTGTTGGCTGGAGAAGTTATGGGAATCAGCGTACTGATGCAACCTGCGGTGGTGGCGCAGTCACCGGACAACGCAACGCCGGTGCTCGTCACGTAGATGGTTTCCGTTGGCACGGCGGTCGTAGTAGTGGTGGTTGGTGCGACTACGACATCAATCGCCTTGTCAGGGTAGATGGGTAATAAAGGTTGAATTCCGATGTTGCAGGTCGGCGGGGTGCAGGAGGCAATCACGCTCGCGCCACCGGCCTTGGGGGCAGTCACGCTTCCGGTGCTTGCCGCCCCGACGCTGGAAGTCTGGGACGAACTCCAGGTCAAAGGAACTCCGGTGATTATGTTGCCCAGGATATCTGTGACAGTTGTGGTGACTACCGCGTTGCCGCCTTGGCTCACGTTGATCGAGTTGGTGCTGTTGTTGGTCACCGCAAGAACAATGGATTCGACCGCGCAAGTGTTGAAATCTAAGGGCTGGCTGTTGACGGAGCCGGATGTGGCAAACAAAGACGTTACACCGGGAGTGTCAGCCGTCACTTTGAGCTGTCCCGGTGGAACCCCAGCGATGGGCGCGTTGGGGGTCGAAGGCGCGAGCAGAGCGACGCCGGTGGTGGTCGCTTGCCAGTTGAATGGCCCCACACCGGCGGTGATGTCGAGACCCTGGCTCAAAGCCGTGGCTTGGTAAAGTACGCTCTGGCCTTTGGAGAAGCAGGGATTGGCCGGAAGATTCTGACCAGGCACCAGGCTGATGGAAATATGATCGATGTGCTGATGGACGTAAACCGTTGTGGGTGGACTGCTTATGCCGTGGGAGGTGGCGGTAACCTGGGCCACGCCCACGGGCCCAGGAGTGCAGATTTGCGGTGCGGTAAGCGAGTCCCAAGTACCGGCGCATGCGTTGCCATTGCTAGCGATGGTTAAGACTGAAGTATTGCTCGAAAGAAACGTTACCGGGGTCGTAATCGTTGCCCCTTTGTTGTTCTGAGGCGTAGCCGTAAAGGACTGAGTGGTGCTGCCCACATCCAACGAGATGTCGGTCGCGGGTGACAGATTTATTTTTGCGGGTGCGGGGAAAACCGTGTTTCTGGTGGGACCGCTGCTGCTGCAGCTGGTCAACGCTGCGAGCGATATGGCTATTATGAAGATATAAAAGAGCCCGACAAGTCGGAACGACCTACCCATGTACCCTCCCCGCCCAGTGCATTCACCGGGCGAGCTGTCTCTCATTTCTGGAAAGCCCCAAGTGTAGAGGCTAGAATTTTTTTCAGCAAGTTGAGCCCCGGCGTTCGAGCGCGCAGGCGAAATCCCGAGCGCAGCGAGGGGTCCCGGTGTTGCGGTCGCTACTCCTTGATACCAGTCAATCTTCTGCAAATTCGTTGGTTCTTTCCACTGCCAATCTCCATTTTCCGTCTGATGCCGCGAACCGCCATTGACGATGTGTCGAATGAATTGCTATATTTGAAAGGTTCCGCGAGCTAAGTCTGGCTTACCTGTACGCGGTGGTATCTCATCCGCAGGGTTGTTCTTGTGTGACGAGAGCCCCAAGAGAGCAGTTGAGCTTTAGCATCAAACGACTCAGCAAGAAGTGTGATCGGAGTCGCCCTCGCTGAAATGCCTCGCGCTTACTTTTCACCCGTTGAAAAGCTATGTGGGGCAAAAGCTGACGAAACGGAGCAACTCCCGAACTTATGTTTGGGCCTGGTGCCACCGTCGGCGGCGTTTAGTCAGAACGGGATACCGAAATCTCTCGCAGCTTGATGTCGCGAGAAACATGGTTGGCGTACCCGCCTTCCAGCCCTTGAGAATGCAGGAACCGTAGAAACGGCAAATCTTCGCGCCGGTGCGTTTTGTAGCGCAAACATGAAGATGTGCCGGAAGTGGATAGGAATCAAGTATGCCTACGTTCAATCAATTGGTGCGCAGTGGCCGCAAACGTCCCCGGTACAAGACGGCAAGTCCTGCGTTGCAGGGATGTCCGCAAAAACGCGGGGTTTGCACTCGCGTTTATACCCAGACCCCCAAGAAGCCGAACTCGGCCTTGCGCAAAGTGGCACGCGTGCGCTTGACCAATGGGATTGAGGTTACGACTTACATTCCCGGCGTCGGTCACAACCTGCAAGAGCACTCGATCGTTCTGATTCGCGGAGGCAGAGTGAAGGATTTGCCAGGCGTCCGCTATCACGTAATTCGGGGCACGCTGGACGCTGTGGGCGTAGCCGGCCGCAAGCAGAGCCGCTCGAAGTATGGAGCCAAACGGCCGAAGGCGTAGCCGTCGTCGGATGTAGCGATTCGGGATATCAAAGGGTTGAGGATTCGAAAAGATCTAGAGGGTTCGACTGAGAGCTGACAGCAAGAAGCCAGGAGCTGGAAGGGTTATATGCCACGAAAAGGTTATATCGCGAAGCGGAGAGTGGAAAATGATCCGGTTTACGGATCAGATCTGGTGACCAAGTTCGTCAACTCCATGATGTGGCAAGGCAAGAAGAGCACGGCCGAAGGCATCTTTTATGAGGCCTTGACCAAGCTCCAGCAAAAAGGCGGCGACGAGGCCCTAAAGCTGTTCAAGAAAGCAGTTGAGAACGCCAAGCCCCTTCTTGAAGTGAAAAGCCGCCGCGTTGGTGGTGCGAACTATCAGGTCCCCGTGGAAGTGAATGCCGACCGGCGAACTTCGCTCGCCATCCGTTGGTTGATTACGTACTCCCGCGGACGAGCAGAAAAGGGCATGGTCGACAAGCTCAGCAACGAATTGCTCGATGCCAGCAACAATCGCGGTGCGGCCATCAAGAAGAAGGAAGACGTGCACCGCATGGCGGAAGCGAACAAGGCGTTTGCGCATTATCGATGGTAGAAGGGCAGCTCTTAGCCCTTAGCTTTTAGCTGAGGCAAAAGGAGCGAAGGGTTCGAGCTAAGAGCGAGAAGTTAAGAGCTAGAAGCTGAATTCATGAGTACTCCAGCCAACACGATCGGCGGACAGGAAGTTCGCAAGGAAGAGAAGAAAAAAGCTGTGTCCAGATCAGTCCCCTTAGAACGGTGCAGAAATATCGGCATTATGGCCCACATCGATGCCGGTAAGACCACTACGACCGAACGCATTCTTTTCTACACGGGAAAGACGCACCGCATCGGAGAGGTCCACGAAGGCACGGCGACCATGGACTGGATGGAACAGGAGCAGGAGCGCGGCATCACCATCACTTCCGCGGCTACAACCTGCACCTGGCGTGACCTTCGCATCAACATCATCGATACGCCCGGCCACGTGGACTTCACCGCTGAAGTGGAACGTTCTTTACGCGTCCTTGATGGCGCTGTGGCTGTGTTTGACGCGGTTCACGGAGTGCAGCCGCAATCGGAAAAAGTCTGGCGTCAAGCCGATAAGTACGGCGTCCCACGCATCTGTTTCATTAACAAGATTGACAAGATGGGTGCTGATTTCGAGCACGCCGTTGACACTCTCCGCAAGCGCCTCAATGCCAAGCCCGTCGCGATTCAAATCCCCATCGGACAAGAAGACAAGTTCAGAGGCGTGGTCGATCTCATCGAGATGAAATCGATCGTGTGGCAGGACGACACCATCGGTGCCGAGTACACTACTGGCGAAATTCCTCCCGAATTGCAGAAGAAAGCCGAAGCATTCCACACTGCGCTGGTTGAAACTGTTGCCGAAAACGATGACGACATGCTGCACAAGTTCCTCGAAGGAGAAGCGATTTCTCCCGCGGAACTTCGCGCTTCCCTGCGCAAGTCGACAATCGGGTTGAAAGTGTTTCCGGTGGTTGTAGGAACTGCATTTAAGAACAAAGGCATTCAGCCTCTCCTGGATGCGGTGGTGGATTATCTGCCTTCGCCACTCGATGCCGGCGAAGTGAAGGGGACGAATCCCGACAACGGAGAGACCATTACCCGTAAGCCTGCCGATAGCGAGCCCTTCTCGGCTCTTGCTTTCAAGATCATGGCTGACCCATTCGTCGGTCAGCTTACTTTTATTCGGGTCTACTCCGGTCAACTCAAGTCGGGCGATTCGGTTCTGAACGCTGGCCGCGGACGTAGTGAGCGTATTGGGCGGCTGCTCAAGATGCATGCCAACAAGCGCGAAGACATCAACGAGATTCTGGCAGGCGATATTTGTGCGGCGGTTGGTTTGAAGAACGTTTCGACCGGCGACACGATTTGCGACGAGAAACATCCCATCGCTCTCGAGTCGATTACGTTCGCGGTTCCCGTGATTTCGGTCGCGGTTGAGCCCAAGACCAAGGCCGACCAGGAAAAAATGGGTATGGCCCTTTCCAAGCTGGCCCAGGAAGATCCCACCTTCAAGGTTCACACCGACCCCGATAGCGGACAGACCATCATTAGCGGCATGGGCGAGTTGCACCTCGAAATCATCGTCGACCGCATGATGCGCGAGTACAAAGTCGAAGCTAACGTCGGCAAGCCGCAAGTGGCCTATCGCGAAACTATTCGCAAGCACGCCGAAGCCGAGGGCAAGTACATTCGCCAGACGGGCGGCCGCGGTCAGTACGGTCACGCCAAGATCAAGCTCGACCCGCAGCCTGCTGGGACGGGCTACGAATTCGTCAACGACATCATCGGCGGCTCGGTGCCTAAGGAATACATCAAGCCCATCGACCAGGGGATTCAGGAAGCACTGGAGGGTGGAATTCTCGCTGGTTATCCCATGGTGGATGTGAAGGCTACGCTCTACGACGGCAGCTATCATGACGTGGACTCGAACGAAATGGCGTTCAAGATCGCCGGTTCGATGGCATTCAAAGAGGCGGCCCGCAAAGCGTCTCCGGTGCTGCTGGAGCCGGTGATGGCGGTGGAGGTGGTTACTCCGGAGGATTACGCCGGAACCATCATGGGCGACTTGAGCTCGCGCCGGGGACGGATCGAAGGCATGGAGCATCGCGCCGGTTCGCAGGTGATCAAGGCTATCGTGCCGCTGGCAGAGATGTTCGGGTATGCCACACACATGCGTTCGAGCACGCAGGGTCGCGCCGAGTACTCGATGCACTTTGCGCGCTACGAAGAAGTGCCGCGCAGCGCGGCGGAAGAGATTATCGGTAAGGCGCAGGGACCGAAACGCTAGTGCTGTGCTAGTCCTTTTAGGGACGAAAGAAAATGCGTAGGTCCTGACAATGGCTAGGAGCTAACCGCTAGAGGCAAATATGGCGAAAGAGAAATTTGACCGCACCAAGCCGCACTGCAACGTAGGGACGATTGGTCACATTGACCATGGTAAGACCACGTTGACGGCGGCGATCA
>Ga0207693_10000371_pt1 | contig 41227 bp, 37 predicted proteins | sample LARL81metaG_FD_184347 | JGI IMG/M metagenome (GOLD analysis project Ga0207693, IMG submission 184347) | Corn, switchgrass and miscanthus rhizosphere microbial communities from Kellogg Biological Station, Michigan, USA - LAR L8-1 metaG... | ecosystem: Host-associated > Plants > Roots >... | reverse complement strand
GTTCCCGGTCGGCTCGTCGCAGACGAGCAGCGGCGGGTGGTTGACGACGGCGCGCGCGATCGAGACGCGCTGCTGCTCGCCGCCGGAGAGCTCGTCGGGGAGCGAGTTCATCTTGTTGGAGAGCCCGACCAGGGTCATCACCTCGGGCACCTTGCGCCGGATCGAGGCGCGGCTCTCGCCCTGCACCTTGAGTGCGTACGCGACGTTGTCGGCCGCCGTCCGGCTCGGCAGGAGCTTGAAGTCCTGGAAGACGCAGCCGATGTTGCGGCGCAGGCGCGGGACCTTCGAGTGCCCCAGCCGGCCGAGATCGCGGCCGCCGAGGACGATCCGCCCGTCGCTCGGCTCGAGCTCCTTGAGCAGGAGCCGCACGAGCGTCGTCTTGCCCGAGCCCGACGCGCCCACGACGAAGACGAACTCGCCCTTGTCGATCGCGAAGTTGACGGAATCGAGTGCGGTGACGTCCGGCTCGTAGACCTTGGTCACGTTCTCGAACAGGATCATCGAGCCCGTGGCCGGCTTGGCCTGGGCCTCGACGGGCTCGGGCCTGGCCTGCCCGTTCGTCGAAGGCTGTGCGTATGCGGTCGGCTGCTCTATCTGTACGTCAGTCACGTCTACCGGTTCGAGTTGGGGCGGGCGATTTCGCCCGGCGCCGGTCGAGTCGTGCGAAGCGGCCCCCACTCTAGCGCAGGTTTCGGCGCTCTAAGAAGTATCTCCTGCTGTTTGCAGCAGATACGCGCGTATGAAACCGTCGAGATCGCCGTCGAGGACGCCTTGCGTGTTGCCGACCTCGTGCTCCGTGCGGTGATCCTTGACGAGTTGGTACGGGTGGAGGACGTAGCTGCGGATCGCGTTTCCGCCGAAGCCCATCGAGACGCCGCCCCGCTCGCGCGCCAGCTCCGCCTCGCGCTCCTCCTCGGCTTTCTCGGCGAGCCGCGAGCGGAGGATCTTCATCGCCGTGTCCTTGTTCGCCGACTGGCTGCGCTCGTTCTGGACCGCCACCACGATGCCGCTCGGCATGTGCGTGATCCGGACGGCGGAGTCGGTCTTGTTCACGTGCTGGCCGCCGGCTCCCGACGAGCGGTAGGTGTCGATACGGATGTCGTCGTCGTCGATCTCGACGGCGCCGGCGTCCTCGAGGAGCGGTGCGACGATCACCTGCGCGAAGCTCGTGTGGCGCCGGTGGGCCGAGTCGAACGGGCTGAGGCGCACGAGCCGGTGCTTGCCGCGCTCGGCCTTGAGGATGCCGTACGCGTTCTCGCCTCGCACCGTGAACGTCGCCGACTTGAGGCCGTATTCCTCGCCCGGGCTCGACTCGATCACCTCGGTCTTGAGGCCGCGCTGCTCGGCCCAGCGGAGGTACATGCGGAGCAGGATCTCGGACCAGTCCTGCGCGTCGGTGCCGCCCGCGTCGGCCTGGATCGTGACGACCGCATCACCGGAGTCGTACTCGCCGGAGAAGAGCGCGTCCTCCTGGAGCCGGACGAGCTCGGTGCGCACGTCGCGCAGCACCGGCTCGAGCTCCTCGTCGCGGAACGTGCCCACGCCCTCCTGCAGGAACTCGGCGTTCGAGACGAGCTCGTCGTACCGCCGGAGCTTCTGCTGCGTGCGCTGGTGCTCGGCCGAGAGCGTGGCCGCGCGCTGCTGGTCGTTCCAGAAGTCGGGCTGCGCGAGCTCCTCCTCGAGCTCGGCGAGTCGGGTCCTCAGCGCGTCGGGGTCAAAGGTAACCACGGACCCAGTCGAGCTGGGCCCCCACCTGCGCGAGCTCCTCTTCGAGCGGGATCTGGATCTCGTCACTCATCGGCCGTCGATGGTAGCCGGGCCGCCCGGCCTAGAGGAGCCGGCGCCCACCCTCGGTCAGCACCACGACCCCGCCCACCACACGCACGAGGCCGTCGGTGAACGCGTCGTCGAGTACGGGATGGCGCGGGCAGTTGCTCCGCCAGGCCTCGATCGTTTCGTCGTAGGAACGCGGCCGGTCATCGAGCCACACGAGCAGCTCGCGAAGTAGAAGCTCCGGAGCGGCTACGCCCCGTGGCATTTCTTGAACTTCTTGCCGGAGCCGCACCAGCAGGGGTCGTTGCGGCCGAGCTTCTCGTGCTCGCTCGCGCGAACGGGTTGCGTCACGACGCCGGCCGAGGACGGGACGCCCGCCGCGACCGCCTCTCCCCCGCCCGCGGCCGCGATCGCCGCGGCGCCGGCCGAGGTCTCGTGCTCGTACTGGATGTTCCCGTTCGTCGTCTGGGACTGCTGGAGCTGCTGCTCGGCCTGCTCCGGCGCGATCTCCGCGTGGAAGAGGTGGAGCACGACCTCGCTGCGGATGATCCGCCCGAGCTCGGTGAACATCCGCTCGCCCTCGCCCGTGTACTCCACGAGCGGGTCCTTCTGGGCCATCTGACGCAGGTGGACGCCTTCGCGGAGTACCTCCATGTTCTCGAGGTGCTCGCGCCAGCGCATGTCGACGACCTGCAGGACGATGTAGCGCTCGAGCTCGCGCATGAGCTCGGCCCCGAACTCCTCCTCCTTCGCCTCGTACTCGTCGCGCGCGTCGGTCTGGAACTCCTCGATCAGCGCGTCTCGGGAGATCTGGCCGAGGTCCTCGCGTAGCTCCTTCGCCGTGATCTCGGTCTGGTAGAGCTGGGACATCGCCTGGGTGAGCGCCTCGAGGTCCCACTCGAGCTCGGACTCCTCGGCGGTGAACACGTTGACCGTGTCCTCGACGACCTCCTCGATCCAGAGCTTGACCTGCTCGGAGAGGTCCTCGCCGTCGAGCACCTGGCGCCGCTGCTCGTAGATCCGCTGCCGGTGCCGGTTGAGGACGTCGTCGTACTTGAGCGTGTTCTTGCGGATGACGAAGTTCTGCTCCTCGACCTTCTTCTGCGCGCCCTCGATCTGCCGGGACAGGATCTTCTGCTCCATGGGCTGGTCGTCCGGGATCTTGAACCGCTCCATCACGTTCTTGATCTTGTCGCCGGCGAAGAGGCGCACGAGGTCGTCCTCGCCGGAGAGGTAGAAGCGGGTCTCGCCGGGGTCGCCCTGACGGCCCGAGCGGCCGCGGAGCTGGTTGTCGATGCGGCGCGACTCGTGGCGCTCGGTGCCGAGGACGTAGAGGCCTCCGGCGTCGACGACGCCGTCGCCGAGCTTGATGTCGACGCCGCGGCCCGCCATGTTCGTCGCGATCGTGACCGCCGAGCGCTGGCCGGCGTCCTTGATGATCTCGGCCTCGCGCGCGTGCTCCTTCGCGTTGAGGACGGTGTGCTTGATCCCCTTGCGCGTCAGGAGCTGCGAGAGGTACTCGGACGTCTCGACGGCGATGGTGCCGACCAGGACCGGCTGGCCCGCCCGCGAGCGCTCCTCGATGTCGCGCGCGACCGCGGCGAACTTCCCCTCCTTCGTCTTGAAGACGAGGTCGTTCTCGTCGGCGCGGGCAACGTCGACGTTGGTCGGGATCTCGACGACGGCGAGGTTGTAGATCTCGACGAACTCCTTCTCCTCGGTCTTCGCCGTACCGGTCATGCCGGCGAGCTTCTCGTACAGGCGGAAGTAGTTCTGGAGCGTGATCGTGGCGAGCGTCTGGTGCTCCTCCTGGATCTTGACGCCCTCCTTTGCCTCGACCGCCTGGTGGAGGCCCTCGCTCCAGCGGCGGCCTTCCATGATCCGGCCGGTGAACTCGTCGACGATCTTCACCTCGCCGTCCTGGATGACGTAGTCGACGTCGATGTGGTAGAGCGCCTCTGCCTTGAGCGCCTGGTAGAGGTGGTTGACGAGCTGCGTGTTCTCCGGCGCGTAGAGGTTCTCGATCCGGATCGCGCGCTCGACCTTCTCCACGCCCTGCGGCGTCACTCCGACCGTCTTGAACTTCTCGTCGAACTCGAAGTCGGCTCCCGCCTGCTCGGCCGCTCCCTTCGGGTCGCCGGGCGACGCTCGGAACGGGGTCAGCTGCCGGGCGACACGGGCGAAGTCGTTGTAGATCTGCGCCGCCGTCTCGGGCTCGCCCGAGATGATGAGCGGCGTCCGCGCCTCGTCGATCAGGATCGAGTCGACCTCGTCCACGATTCCGTACGGATGGCCGCGCTGGACGACGCCGTCGAGGCTCACGGCCATGTTGTCCCGCAGGTAGTCGAAGCCGAACTCGGAGTTCGTCCCGTACGTGATGTCGGCGTCGTAGGCCGCCTTGCGCTGGTCGAACGGCATCATCGTCTCGATGTAGGCGACGCTCATCCCGAGCGACTCGAAGACGGGCCGGTTCCACTCGGCGTCGCGCTGGGCGAGGTAGTCGTTGGTGGTGATGAGATGGGCGCCGCGGCCGGCGAGGCCGTTGAGGTAGAGGGCGAGGCTCGCGACGAACGTCTTGCCCTCGCCGGTCTTCATCTCCGCGATGTCGCCCTCGTGGAGGACGATCCCGCCCATGAGCTGCACGTCGAACATGCGCTGGTCGGACGCGCGCTTGCGGGCCTCGCGGACGGCCGCGAACGCCTCGAAGGTGAGGTCGTCGAGGCTCTCGCCGTTCTCGAGCCGCTGCCGGAACTCCGCCGTCTTGCCCTCGAGGTCGGCGGCGGACAGCTTCTCGAACTCGGGCTCGAGCGAGGTGATGTACGCGGCCTGGTCCTGAAGCCGCTTGAGGCGGCGGCCCTCGCCGACGCGGAGAACCTTTTCGAGGTTGCCGATCTCCACAGGTCAAGGGTAGCGGCCTAGAGCGGCGAGACCTTGACCTCCCAGAGGTCCTCGTCGATTCGCTGGGCCTCGACGTAGAAGCCGTCGCCGAGGGCTTCGCCGACGCGCTCGAGCTCGGGCGGGCAGGGCGCATGGCTCGGCTCGCCGTCGACGCGGAAATCGCGGTCGTCGCCGTTCCGGGAGAACTGGAGCCGCTCGCCCTGTGGGAACGGGATCTGCGCGACCCGGATCCGCTTGGCCCCTACGCCCCAGAGCGTGCCCTGCTGTCGCACGGCCGTCGCGCGGTACGGCGGGTTCACGTGCTGCTCGACAGCATCGGCGAGCGGCGACAGATCGGCGTCACCACTCTCCTGACCGACGATCACGTCACCGTTCGGGAGCGTCGTGAATTCGATGCGGTCGCCCGCGAGAGCGGGCGCCTGCACTGCAGCGGTCGAGTCCCACTCCTTCGGCCCGAGAGCCAGGCGGTGCGGGAGTCCGTCGGAGCCGAACACCCGGTCCAGCGGCGGCGGTTGCGCCGCCTCCGGCGGCTGGTCGAGTGCCGGTGCGGTGTCGCCGAGCGTCTGCGCAGAATCGAGCCCTGCTTCCCGCAGGAGCTTCTCGTTCAGCGTCTCCTGCTTGCGCCGAAGCACTAGCTCTCGGTGATCTCGGCCTCGACCGGGCTCTCGGGCTCAGGCTCCGCGGCATGCCTGCGGCCGCCGACTCGCTTGTCGTGGAGGTCCCTGACCTGCCGGGTGAGCTTGTCCGCCAGCTGGTCGACCGCGGCCTTCATGTCGCGTGCGGTCTCGCGGGCTCGCAGCGTGCGGCCCTTGAGGTGGACGGTCGCCTCGGCGACCTGCGAGTCGGCGATCGACGGGTTCCGCTCGACCGCGAGCTCGATCTCGACCTCCGTCAACTCGTGGACGCGGCGGTCGAGCTTCTGGAGCTTCCGCTCGACGTAGCTCCGCATGGAGTCGCTCACCTCGAGGTTCTTGCCCTTGACGTGAAGCTGCATCGGCGCCTCCCCTGTCGCTACTTGTGCGCTGAGGTCTAACCCTACTCGGGAGCCGTGTAACCGACCGCGTTTCCTAGCCGCGGCGGAGCGCGCGGGCGAAGGCGATCGCCTCGACCCGGCGTGCACCAGCGGCATGCAGCGCGCTTGCGGCGGCGGCCGCAGTGGCGCCGGTCGTGTAGACGTCGTCGATCACGGCGACCTTCCGAGGCGCGGCGCTCGTCGCCCGAAAGGCGCCACGCAGCGTCCGCCGCTCGGCGGCCGAGCTGCCGCGCTGGCGCCCGCCGCTGGTCCGCTCGAGCAGCGGGAGGCACGGGAGCTCCCAGAGCGCGGCGAGCTCGAGCGCAAGTCGTTCGGCCGGGTTGTGGCCCCGCTCGAGGCGGCGGCCGCGATCGGCCGGGACGAACGTCAGTGCGTCGACCTCCGGAGGCGGGAGCCGCTCGGCGACGATCCGTGCGGCCTCGGCGGCGAGCCGTCGCAGCCCGCGCTCCTTCCACGCCTGGACGAGCCGACGCGCAGCGGCGTCGTAGCCGACCGCTGCGCGGGCGGTTGCGAAGGCAAGCCGTCGGCCCGCGCACTCACGGCAGCGCTCAACGGGCCACGCGGTCGGCGCGCCGCACCGCGCACAGAGCGGCGGCTCGATCCGCTGCAGCTCGTCACGGCAGTCGGCGCACAGCTGTCTCCCGCCGCAGCCGCACACGACGCAACGCTGCGGCAGGAGCAGGTCGAGCATCCTCCGACGCTACGCCGCGACGTGTGGCGTGAGCGTGTCGGCTCAGTCGAGGCTGTACGACTCGCGCTCCGGCAGGCGCGCAAGCCGCCGCATCCGGTTGTCCGCCTCGAGCAGTTGCTCCCGGTCCCCGATGTCGTACCAGCTTCCTGCGAAGCGGTAGCCGTAGACCGGCTCGCGCGCCGCCAGCCAGCCGAGAAAGCTGCCTGCGTTATCGGGGCTCATGCCCTCGTCGAGGTAGGTCCCCACGAGCCGAACATGCTCCGGCGCCATCAGGTAGATGAGCGTGGACGCGAGCGTCGACGAGGGCTCGCTCGGCTTCTCGACGAAGCGCACGATGCGGTCGTCCGCGTCGGTGTCGGCGATCCCGTACTGCTTCGCGAGCTCGAGGTCGCCGACGTCGTGCAGCGGCACGGCGCTCGCCGGCTGTGACTTCGACCGCCACCACCCGACGAAGCCGGGCAGCGAGAAGTCGAAGAGATTGTCCCCTGCCAGGATGACGAGCTCGTCGCTCTCGAGCCCTGCCGTCTCGATCGCGAGCCGGAGGTCCCCCACCGCGCCGAGCCGGTCGTCGCTCGAGCTCGTACCGTCGTCGTGAACCGCCACGCCGTTCGGCTCGGCCCACCGCTCGAAGGCGGATGCGAAGCGGCTGTTCGTGACGAGGTGGACCTCGTCCACGTCCGCGACCTCCCGGACGGCGCCGAGAACCCAGTCGAGCATCGGTCGCTCGCCGACCGGGAGCAGATGCTTGGGCACCTCGTCCGTCAGAGGCCGGAGGCGGGTCGCGTAGCCGGCCGCGAGGATCACGCATTTCACGCCAGCGACACCTCGTAGGGAGCGCGCTTGACGCCGTCCTCCGTGACGATCGCCGCGATCAGCGCGGCCGGCGTGACGTCGAACGCGGGATTGCGGGCGGGGAAGCGGCTCGTCAGCTCGGCCGGATCGCGTTCCTCGATCGGGATCGCTGCGCCCTCGGGCGTCGAGCGGTCGAGCGTCGAGGTCGGCGCGACGACGTAGAACGGGATCTCGTGGTGGGCGGCGAGCACGGCGAGCGAGTATGTCCCGATCTTGTTCGCCGTGTCCCCGTTCGCGGCGATCCGGTCGGCGCCGGTGACGACGAGGTCGACCTCGCCGCGCGCCATGAGCGAGCCTGCCGCCGAGTCGGCGATGACGGCGTGCGGGATACCGGCGCGTTCCAGCTCCCACGCGGTGAGACGGGAGCCCTGGAGGAGCGGCCGGGTCTCGTCGACGAGGACGCGCTCGAGGAGGCCGCGCTCCGCCGCGGCACGGAGGGCGCCGACCGCGGAGCCGTAGCCGCCCGTCGCGAGCCCGCCGGCGTTGCAGTGGGTGAGCGCGCGTGTGCCCGGCCGGAAGAGCTCGGAGGCGTGCGCGGCCATCCGCCTGCAGCGTTCGACCTCCTCCTCGTGGAGAGCGCGCGCCCGCTCGGGTGTCGGCTCCGCGCGTATCTGCGCAAGCGCCCAGGGGAGGTTGACCGCGGTCGGGCGGGAAGCCGCGAGCATCGCTTCCGCCGCGGCGGGATCGTCCCCGCGAAGCGCGGCGAGCGCAAGCCCGTAGGCGGCCGCGATCCCGATCGCAGGCGCCCCACGCACGACCATCTTCCTGATCGCGTCGGCGACCTCGGCAGCCGTCGAGCAGCGAACCTCGACGACCTCGTCCGGCAGCCGGCGCTGGTCGAGCAGAACGACTGCGGGGCCGTCCTCTTCCAGGCGAACGATCTGCTCGGGCTCGAGCTCGGCTATGCCCGAAAGAGCCATGTCTCGGTATCAGATACCAAGACAGGTCCGGAGTGGACATGGCCGTCGCGAAATGCAGGGAAAACGCGCCTCGCCTCGGCCGCGCACCGGCCGATCCGGACCTGTCTCGGTATCAGTTACCCGGACCTGTCTCGACGGGTCAGGTGCCCTCGTCCCACGAGGCCAGGTAGTGGGCCTGCTCCTCCGTAAGGGTGTCGATGTCGACGCCCATCGTCTCGAGCTTGAGGCGCGCGATCTCGTTGTCGATCTCCGGCGGCACCGGATAGACCTTGCGGTCGAGCTCGCTCGCATGCTGCGTGGCGTACTCGAGCGCCAGCGCCTGGTTCGCGAAGGACATGTCCATCACGAGCGCCGGATGGCCTTCGGCGGCAGAGAGGTTGACGAGCCGCCCGTCGGCGACGAGGTAGAGACGCCGCCCGTCGGCGAGCGTGAACTCCTCGACGAACTCCCGCGCCTTCTTCGTCTCGACGGCCATGTCGCGCAGCGCCGGGATCTCGATCTCGACGTTGAAATGGCCGGTGTTGGCGAGGATCGCGCCGTCCTTCATCCGCTCCATGTGCCCGCGGGCGATCACGTGCTTGTCGCCGGTCGCGGTGCAGAAGAGGTCGCCGATCTCCGCCGCCCGCTCGAGCGGCAGCACCTCGAAGCCGTCCATCGTCGCCTCGAGCGCCTTCAACGGATCCACCTCCGTGATGATCACGTGCGCACCCATGCCGCGTGCCCGCGAGGCGACGCCGCGGCCGACCCAGCCGTACCCGGCGATCACGAACCGCTTGCCCGCGATCAGGACGTTCGTGGCCCGGATGATCCCGTCGATCGTCGACTGGCCCGTGCCGTAGCGGTTGTCGAACATGTGCTTGGTCTGCGCCTCGTTGACGGCGATGATCGGGAAGCCGAGCTTCCCCTCCGCCTCGAGGGCCTTGAGCCGGATCACGCCGGTCGTCGTCTCCTCGGTGCCGGCGATGATCTCGCCGAGCAGCTCGCGCCGCGCCGAGTGGAGGACGCCGATCACGTCGGCGCCGTCGTCCATCGTGAAGTGCGGCTTGTGGTCGACAGCCGCCTCGATGTGGGCGTAGTACGTGTCGTTGTCCTCGCCCTTGATGGCGAAGACGGACACGTCGTACTCGGCCACCAGCGCCGCCGCGACGTCGTCCTGGGTCGAAAGCGGATTCGAGGCACAGAGGACGACGTCCGCGCCGCCCGCCTGCAGGGTCCGCATCAGGTTCGCCGTCTCCGTCGTGACGTGAAGACAGGCGGAGATGCGATGACCGGCCAGCGGCTGCTCGCGCTCGAATCGCTCCCGGATCGCAGCCAGCACCGGCATCTGCCGGTCGGCCCACTCGATCCGCCGCTTGCCGTCCTCCGCGAGGGCGAGGTCTTTCACGTCGTAGCGCTGCGTAGCTGCCATCTGTTCCTTTCGTTATGCGGCGAGAAGTCGTTCGTGCTTGCGTTGTTCCCATTCCACCCAGGACGCGTCCTCGACGTCGGCGAGCCAGCCGTCGATCGCGGTCCGGAGCTCGGGCTCCCGGCGCAGCCGCGCCGCGAAGGCGATGTCGCCGATGCCGAGGCCGAAGCGGCGCCGCAGCTCCGCGAGCGAGCGGAGCTGATTCAGCTCGCGCAGGCCGTAGAGCCGGTAGCCCGCGGGCGTGCGCGACGGGACGACGAGCCCGGCCTGCTCGAGATAGCGAAGCATGCGCGCGGACCAGCCGGTCCGTGCGGCGGCGGGACCGACATGGAGAGAGTCCATCCCAAGACCCTAACACAGCTGTGTCAAGGCTTGTCGGCGCGGACACGGGCGGACGCCCGCGACACCTGGAAGAAGCCCTTCTCGGCGACCTCCGCCTCGTACGCCGAGCGCAGCGGCTCGAGGTCCTCCTCCGTCACGTCGCCGCGTGAGCGAACGAAGGCGAGGAGCGGCTCGAGTTCGGTCACCTCGAGGTCCTGCGGTCCGGGAAGGGGCTCGATCTCGACGTTGACGAAGAACGGCGCGAGTTCCTCCTCCACCTGCTCGATCGTGAAGCGCTCGCGCGTCCTGGCCCACTGGCTGTCGGGCGGCGGTGGCACGAGCTCACGGAGCTCCCGCAGGTGATCGAGACCGATCGTTGTCGCGCGGAACGCCCCGCCCGGGCGCAGCACGCGCGCGAGCTCGCCCAGCGCGCCTGCCCGGTCCTCGACGTGGAAGAGCATGTGGTTCGCGATCGCCGCGTCGAAAGACGCGTCCGGAAACGGAAGCTCCTGGACGTCCGCGACCGCGTATTCGGCACGGTCGCCGAGCACCGCGTGCGCGGCGTCGACCATGCCGGCGGAGAAATCCGTCAGCGTCAGCCGCCAGCCCGCCGGAATGCGGTCGAGGCTCTCACGCCAGATGTTCGCGTCGCCGCAGCCCACCTCGAGCACGTCGGCCTCGTCGCCGAAGTCGTAGCCGTCGAAGATCCAGTGCGGATAGTGCACCGGCGTGCGTGAGTAGCGGTCGTGGAGCGCAATCCGCGAGCGGAGGTTCGCGTTCGTCGCGTACTGCTCCCGGACTTTCTCCTGCTCCGTCACGCCTCTCCCCTAAGTCGAACGACGAGCCGGTCGAGCGCGCCTTCGTCGGCGCCGGCGCCGAGCAGGAGCTGCCGCACGCCCTCCCGCTGCTCGATCTCCCGCAGGACGTCGACGAGCGTCCGGCCGGCAGGTTGCGAGATCCGGCGCCGCCGCTCGCGCTCCTCGTCGTCCGGCGCCGACGCGAGCCACTCGTGGTTGTGCGGCGCCCAGCTCTCGTCGCTGAGCGCGTGGTCGGCGGCGATCGCGTCGAGCTCGGCTCCCGCGAGCCAGAGCGCCATCCCGCAGGCGATGCCGGTGCGGTCGCGGCCGCCCGCGCAATGGATCGCGGCGGGCGGCTCGGCGTCACCGAGCAGGGTCAGCGCCTGGGCGAGCTGGTCGCGGTACCGGTCGGCGAGGGCGAGGTACGCCTCGCGCATCGAGGGCCAGTCCCAGGCGTCGGGGACCGGCCGTGGATCCATCGCCTGTCGCACGACGGGAACCGGCAGCGGATCGAGCCCGTCGTTCTCGTGCTCGCGCTCGGGCCGCAGGTCGACGACGAGCGAGACGCCGTAGTCGACGAGCGCCCGCCGCCCCGCCTGGCTGAGCCCCGGGAGCCAGTCGGCCCGCACGACCACGCGGTACGCCGTCTCGCCGCCGGCGGCGAGGGGCAGCCCGCCGAGGTCGCGGACGTTGACGCAGCCGTCCCAGCGCAGGAAGCGGTCAGGCGTCGCTCGTGCCTTCGCGTCCGTAGCGGTCCTCAAGCCGGACGACGTCGTCGAGCTGCGGCGTCGAGACCTCGAGGATCGTCGTGTCCTCGAGCGCCGTGACCCGGTGCACAGTGCCGGGCGGGAAGTGGAAGCACGTCCCTGCCATGACGACCTCCTCATCGAGCGCCTCCTGGCCGGTCTCCCCGAGCTCGAGCCGCGCGCGGCCGCTCTGCACGTACCAGCTCTCGTCTTTCTCCCGGTGGAACTGCAGCGAGAGCGACTCGCCCTCCCGCACGAACAGCACCTTGCCGACATAGGCGTCCGTGTGCGCCCAGATCAGCTCCCAGCCCCACGGCTTCTCGACCCGGCGCGCCTCGAAGGCGAAACGGTCGAGGGAGCCGTAGTTCGGCGAGTCCAGCATCACGCGAGCTGCTTCTGCGGGCGCCAGTCGGGATGCTGCTCGATGAACTCGGCGGCGCGACGGAGATCCTTCGGCGTGTTCACAGTGAGCCAGACGCCCTCGTGCCGGTGCGCGTGCAGCCGACGCTCCTGCGCGAGCTGCGGGAAGGTCGACTGCTCGTGGTCGCCCTTCTCCGGCAGGAGCGCGAGCACGTCCTCGCCGAGCACGTAGACGCCCGAGTTGACCCAGTGTTCGAGCAGCGGCGCCTCGCGAAAACCGGTGATCGTCCCGTCCGCCTCGACCTCGACGACCCCGAACGGGGAGCGCACCTGCGCGACGACGATGGTCCCGGCAGCGCCGCTCGCCTCGTGCTCGGAGAGGAGCGCGCGAAAGTCGACGTCGAGAAGCTCGTCGCCGTTGAGGGCGAGCACCGGGCCTGCTTCCTGCCGCCGGGTGGCCGCGAGCCGCAGGCCGCCGCCGCGCCCGAGCGGCTCCTCCTCCCCCACCGCCTCGACCTCCGCGCCCAGTCCCGCGAGCGCGTGCAGGAACGACTCCTCGTCTCCGGCGCGGCACGCGACGATCACGCGCGTGACGCCGGACTCGACGAGCCGGGCAACGGCGTAGGCCGCCAGCGGAAGGCCTCCGACCGGCACGAGCGGCTTCGGCAGGCCCTGTGCCGCCTCCCCCAGCCGCTCCGCCTTGCCGCCCGCAAGGAGGAGTGCCTCCATCAGGCGGTCGTCTCGCGGTCGCGCGACGGTTGCGGGCTCCCGTTGACGCCGCCGGGCGTCGCGCGGGTCGGGCGGCCGATCGCCTCGTACTCGAAGCCGGCCGCGGCGACTGCTGCGGGATCGAGGTGGTTGCGGCCGTCCACGATGAGCGGCCGAGCCATCGCCTCGCGCATCTCGGCGGTCGGGAGCTCCTTCAGCTCCGGCCACTCGGTCACGATCACCGCGGCGTCTGCGCCGCGCACGGCTTCGAGCACCGAGTCGCAGATCTCGACACCTTGCAGATCGACCGGCCGCGCGACCGGATCCCAGGCCCGCACCTCGGCGCCCTCGGCGAGCAGTCGGTAGGCGATGACCCGACTCGGCGCCTCGCGCATGTCGTCGGTGTTCGGCTTGAACGCGAGCCCGAGCAGCGCGACCGTGCGCCCACGCAGGCTGCCGAGCCGCTGCTGGAGCTTCTGCACGACGCGCCGCTTCTGGAGCTCGTTCACCTCCCACACCGCCTGCAGGAGCAGGAACGGATAGCCCGAGTTGCCGGCGAGCTGCTTCAGCGCGGTGACGTCCTTCGGGAAGCAGCTGCCGCCGAAGCCGATCCCGGCGCGGAAGAAGTGCGGCCCGAGCCGGTGGTCGAGACCGACGCCGCGCGCGACCTCGACGACGTCGGCGCCGACGAGCTCGCAGACGTTCGCGATCTCGTTGATGAAGCTGATGCGCGTCGAGAGGAAGGCGTTGGACGCGAGCTTGACGAGCTCGGCCGACGCGACGTCGATACGGAGGAACTCGGTGTCGATCCCCTTGTGCAGCTCGACGACGCGTTCCGCGTCTTCCGGCTCGAAGGCACCGACGACGACGCGGTCGGGGTGCATGAAGTCGGCGATCGCGGTTCCCTCGGCCGTGAACTCGGGATTCGAGACGTAGCCGACGTTCTCGAGGCCGCGCCCGTCGAGCCGCGCCCGCACGTGCTCGCCCGTCCCGACCGGGACGGTGCTCTTCATCACGAGGAGCGGGCGGCCAGCGACGCCGTCGGGTATCTCGTCGACCACCGTCCAGACAGCAGCGAGGTCCGCGTCGCCCGAGTAGGTCGGGGGGGTGCCGACCGCGACGTAGAGAAAGTCGGCGCCTGCGACGGCTTCCTGCACGTCGAGCGTGAACGAGATCCGCTCCCGGCAGCGCTCGAGCACCTCGTCGAGGCCGGGCTCGTAGATCGGCACCTCGCCCGCCTGCAGCGCCTCGATGCGCTCGGGCAGCACGTCGCGCACCACGACCTCGTGGCCGAGATCCGCAAAGCACGCGCCGGTGACGAGGCCGACGTAGCCGGCCCCGAAGATTGCGATCCGTGCCACGGCCCTAGGGTAATCCGCTCAGCGGCGGAGCGGCCGCAGGCTCTCGGCGATGGCGAGCATCGTCGAGTTCGACAGCTCGTTGAGGATCGTGTTCGAGACCCAGTACGTCGCCTGCGGGGTGACGAGCGCGATTCTCTGGACCGCGCCGCCGCTCGTGTAGACCTGGTACCTCTGGCCCTTGCGGATGAAACTGAAGGACGGGCTCTGGAGAATCGGCGCGGTCTTCCAGGTGCTCTCCTCGATCTGCCAGTACTCGGACGTCTGCCCGACCTCGAACGTGAGCGCGACCTCGTGTTGGTTCCTGAGCGGCTTGAACGCGCGGACGCCCTCATCCGCCGACAACTCCGAATACCGCGCGATCTTGTGCGGCACCATCAGCGGGAAGTGCACCTCGTCGTAGACCTGGCGCAGTCGCGGCGCCGTCATGCCCTGGCCGCCGCTCACCTGCGGCGGCGTCTTCGGCTCCACCTTCGGCGGCTTGGGGATCGTGAGCGTGCCGGGGAAGCTCGTCCCGACCGTGACGACCGTCAAGGGGTTGCCGGCTCGACCCGCGAAGCTCGAGATGAGAGGCGTCATCTGCTTGACGCGCGCATGTGGGCCGAAGAGCGGCCGAAGCTGCTGCGCGGCCTGCTGCGCGTTCGCCTGCACGGGGTCGTAGTAGACGGTCGTGTTGCTCGCAACCCTCGGCGCGTTGGCCTGGTCGCCCGCGGGCAGCGTCTTCGTCGTGTAGCCGTGTACCGCGAGCCGGTACCTGGTGTTCTCGGCCTGGCCCGCGACCCGGCCGGCGTTGAGCACCAGCACCGAGATCTGCGACTTCGACAGCTTGTGCTGCTTCGTCGTCTTCTTCGGCGTCTTCGGCTTGCCGCCGAACTGGGTGTTGACCGCCTGCGCGTCGCGGACGTCCGGGTTGAGGAAGCTGTGGACGGCGGCGGCAATGTTGCCGGGGTCGGTCTTCAGGACGTCGGCGCCGCCGATGACCTCGTTCTGGAAGTTGTTGACCGGGATCGCGTTACGGAAGAGGTGGCCGGCCGGCAGGCCGTACAGGAGCCCGAGGTACGACTTGAGCTGTTCCGGAGTCACGTTGCCGCCGCCACCCTGGGCGATCTCGACGTTGTGCTTCAGGTCTCCGATCAGCTTCGGCGCGTCGAAGATCGAGAGCCCCGTCTTGACCCGGCTCTTCAGCGCGTCGAGGAAGAGCTGCTGCCTGCCGGTGCGGTAGATGTCGCTGTCGGTGTGGCGATAGCGGACGTAGGAAAGCGCCTGGGCGCCGTCGAGCTTCTGGTAGCCCGGGTGGAGGTTGATCGCCGAGGTGCCCGAGTGCGGAGGGATGTAGTAGCGGCGGTCGACGTTCATGTAGACGCCGTGCAGGTGATCGACGATCTGCGTGAAGGCGTGGAAGTCGAGCGTGATCAGGTAGTTGATCTTCAGGCCCGTCAGCTTCTCCACCGTGTCGAGCGTCGCGGCCGGGCCGTTGCTACAAAGCGACCAGGCGGAGTTGATACGGCTCTGCGTATAGACGGTGTCCCCGTGGCAGTAGATGTTGATGTAGAGGTCGCGTGGGAACGAGAGCAGCGAGAGCGTGTCGTTCTGCGGGTCGGCCCGCATGAGCATCAGCGTGTCGGAGTTGGAGCCGGCGTAGGGATTCGCACCCTTGGGCGCGCCGCGGACGTCGTAGCCCGCGACGAGAGCGATTGCCGGCTCCGACGGAGGCGGGACGGTCTTCCCCAGATCTCCGTTCGTCTCCGTCTTCTTGAGCACCCCTGACTGCGCCGACACGGCGTTGAGGGTCTCGTGCGCGTAGAGATAGGCCCCACCGGCGGCGCCGGCCCCGACCACGGCAACCGCGAGCACGAGCCAGCCGAAGCCGCGCAGGATGAGCCCCACCAGCGACCGCTTCGGCGGGTCGGGCTGCCGGTAGCGGACGATCGGGCCGAAGAGCGGAGGCCCGCCGGAATGGCCGTTGCCGTTGAGCCCGGCGGCCTGTCCGATTCCGCGTTTTATCGTCGTCCGCATGCGAGATCGGCGCCATCGAGGCGCCGGTCACCGAGAATAGCTCAGCTTCCGGAAGAGGCCGACACGATGCTCATCTCTTGCTCATCTTCTCTCGGCTCGTAGCCGAGATTCGGTCGCAACCAGCGTTCGACCTCGTCCGGCGAGACCCTCTTCCGCGCCGCGTAGTCCTCGACCTGATCGCGGCCGATCCGCCCCACCGAGAAGTAGCGCGCATCGGGATGCGCGAGGTAGATGCCGCTCACGCTCGCAGCCGGCGTCATCGCGTAGCTCTCGGTGAGCGCGAGGCCGGCCTCCTCGGCGCCGAGCAGCGCGAACAGCTTCGCCTTCTCGCTGTGGTCCGGGCAGGCCGGATAGCCGAACGCAGGCCGGATGCCGCGGAAGCGCTCGGCGATCAGCTGCTCGGGCGGGAGCTTCGGGCCAGTCTCGTACCAGGCGCGGCGCGCGACCTCGTGCACGTGCTCCGCGAAGGCTTCGGCGAGGCGGTCGGCCAGCGCCTTGACCATGATCGCTTGGTAATCGTCGTGCTCCGCTGCGAACGAGGCGGCGAGCTCGTCCGCGCCGAGACCGGCGGTGACGGCAAACGCGCCGAGGTGGTCCCCCTGTGGAGCGACATAGTCGGCGAGAGAGCGGTTCGGCCGCGAGTCGCCGTAGTCCGACTGCTGGCGCAGGAGGTTGAAGCGCGTTCCCTCGTCCAGGACGACGTCGTCGCCGTCGGACGACGCCGGCCAGAAGCCGAAGACGCCTCGCGCGACGAGGAGCCGCTCGTCGACGATCCGGTCGAGCAGGCGCTGCGCGTCGTCGAAGAGCTCCCGCGCCGCGGGCTGCTCGAGGATCGCCGGGAACTTCCCCTTCAGCTCCCAGGCGTGGAAGAAGAACTGCCAATCGACGTACTCGCGCAATGTGGCGAGGTCGGGCTCGACGAGGCGGCGGCCGGTGAAGTCCGGTTCGGACAGGTCGTCGAACGCAACGCGCAGCCGGTTCTCGCGAGCCTGTGCGAGCGGGAGCAAGGGCTTCCGTTCCTTCTCGGCATGGAGGTCGCGCAGGCGATCCTGGTCGGCGCGGTTCTCGGCGTCGAGGCGCACCCGACGCTCGGCATCGAGCAGGTCGGACACGACGCCCACGACGCGCGAGGCGTCGAGGACGTGGACGACCGGCTGCGAGTACGCCGGCGCGATCCGCACGGCAGTGTGCTGGCGTGACGTCGTGGCGCCTCCGATCAGCAGCGGCAGGTCCATGCCGCGCCGCTCCATCTCGCGCGCCACGTCGACCATGTGGTCGAGTGACGGCGTGATCAACCCGGACAGCCCGACGACGTCCGCCTCCTCCTCGACCGCCACCTCGAGGATCCGCTCGGCCGGCACCATGACGCCGAGGTCGACCACGTCGTAGTCGTTGCAGCCGAGGACGACGCCGACGATGTTCTTGCCGATGTCGTGGACGTCGCCCTTCACCGTCGCGAGCACCGCCTTGCCGCGAGCACGCGGAGCGCCGCCGGCCGCAGCCTGCTCGGCTTCCATATAGGGCTCGAGATAGGAGACCGCTCGCTTCATCGCGCGCGCGCTCTTCACGACCTGCGGCAGGAACATCTTCCCGTCGCCGAAGAGGTCGCCCACCACCTGCATGCCGCCCATCAGCGGGCCCTCGATCACGTCGAGCGGCCGGTCGGCTCGCTGCCGCGCCTCCTCGGTGTCCTCCTCGATGAAGTCGACGATGCCGTGCACGAGCGCGTGCTCGAGCCGCTTCTCGACGGGCGCCTCGCGCCAGGAGAGGTCGACCTCGCGCCGTGTCGCCTGGCCGCGCACGCGGCCGGCGTACTCGACGAGCCGCTCGGTCGCGTCCTCGCGCCGGTCGAAGATGACGTCCTCGACGAGCTCATGGAGCTCCGGCTCGATGTCCTCGTAGACGACGAGCTGGCCCGCGTTGACGATGCCCATGTCGAGGCCGGCGCGGATCGCGTGGTAGAGGAAGGCCGAGTGCATCGCCTCCCGGACCGCGTCGTTGCCGCGGAAGGCGAAGCTGAGGTTGGAGATCCCGCCGCTCGTCCGCGCGCCGGGACAGCTCTGCTTGATCAGAGGAAGGGCCTCGAGGAACGCCTTCGCGAAGCCGCGATGCTCCTCGATGCCCGTTGCGACCGCGAGGACGTTCGGGTCGAAGATCAGGTCCTCGGGCGGGAAGCCGGCCTCGTCGAGGAGCAGCCGGTAGGCGCGCTCGCAGATCGCGACCTTGCGCTCGACAGTCTCGGCCTGTCCCTGCTCGTCGAACGCCATCACGACGACGCCCGCGCCGTAGCGCCGCACCGTGCGCGCCTGCTCGAGGAACGCGTCCTCCCCCTCCTTCAGCGAGAGCGAGTTGACGACCCCCTTCCCCTGGACGCACTTGAGCCCGGCCTCCAGCACCGACCAGCGCGAGCTGTCGACCATGATCGGGATCCGGGCCACCTCGGGCTCGGTCGCCACGAGGTTGAGGAAGGTCGTCATCGCCCGCTCGCCGTCGAGCAGGTCGGCGTCCATGTTCACGTCGAGGAGGTTGGCCCCGCCGCGCACCTGCTCGAGCGCGACGTCCGCCGCCGCCTGGAAGTCGCCCGACTCGACGAGGCGGCGGAAGCGGGCCGAGCCGGTGATGTTCGTCCGCTCGCCGATCATCGTGAAGTTCCCGGCGGCGCCGGAGGTGCCGCGGTCTTCCGGCCGGGCGTCGGCGGCTTCGCCGGCGTCGCTTCCAGCCTCTGCCGGTCGCAGCTCAAGCGGCTCGAGGCCGCTGAAGCGCGTCGCCGGTCGCCGCTCCGGCACGTGCCGCGGCGGAAGCCCGTCGACCTTGGCGACGATCTGCCGGACGTGCTCCGGTGTCGTCCCGCAGCAGCCGCCGACGATGTTCACGAGCCCGTCGCGGGCGAACTCGCCGAGGAAGCGGCTCGTGTCCTCCGGCAGCTCGTCGTGCTCGCCAAGCGCGTTCGGCAGCCCGGCGTTGGGATAGCAGGCGACCCAGGTCGGCGCGATCTCGGCGAGATCCTCCACGAACGGCCGCATCTCGGCGGCGCCGAGGGAGCAGTTGACGCCGACCACGAGCGGACGCGCGTGCTCGACGGAGATCCAGAACGCCTCGACGGTCTGGCCCGAGAGGTTGCGGCCGCTCTTGTCCACGGCCGTGAAGGAGAGCCAGAGGGGCAGCTCCGGCGCAGCGTCCTGCGCGGCGACGATTGCGGCCTTGGAGTTGAGCGTGTCGAAGACGGTCTCGATCAGGAGCAGGTCGGCGCCGCCTTCCCGGAGGGCGCGCATCTGCTCGGCGTACGCCTCCGCCACCTGGTCGAACGTCGCGGAGCGGTAGGCCGGATCGTCCACCCGCGGGGAGAGCGAGAGCGACACGTTGAGCGGCCCGACCGAGCCGGCCACCAGCCCGCCGAACTCGTCGGCCACCTCCCGCGCAAGCTTCGCCCCCTCGAGCGACATCTCGGCGGCGACGTCCTCGAGGGCGTAGTCGGCCTGGCCGATCCGCGTCGCCGTGAAGGTGTTGGTGGTCGCGATGTCGGCGCCGGCCTCGAAGTACGACCGGTGGATCTCCCGCACGATGTCGGGCTGCGTCAGGTTGAGCAGGTCGGGGTTCCCGGCGACGTCGCGCGGGTGGTCGCGGAAGCGCTCGCCGCGGTACTCGTCCTCGCCGCGCACGCGCTTCTGGATCAGCACGCCCCACGAGCCGTCGAGGACGGCGATGCGCTGCCTGAGGATCGATTCGAGCCGTTCCCGCGTGTCCTGCACCTGCACTCCTCACCAACCGGCCCGGGAGCGGCGCTCTCGGGCGCTTTAGGCGTTTGTTGACCCGGTCGCCAAGCTGCCTGTCAAAGCTCTCCGGGTACCCGAAACGCTAGCAGCCGAGCCGTCCGCCATCCGCCGCGTGAGGGCCGAGACGGACGTTAGGGTGCCGCTTCGTGGCGGAGGTACACGACGGCGCGACACTGCGCGCGGCACTCCTCGAGATCGCGGCCGACTTCTCCTTCTCGTGGATCGCGGAGGCGCGACGGCTCTTCATGGACCTCGAGCCTCACCGGTTCGCCGAGCTTCACCACAACCCGACCGCGCTCCTGTCCGAGCTGACCGACGAGGACCTGTCCCTCTTCCTCGCGCCCGAGTATCTCGAGCGGCTCGCGCGGGTGCAGGAACGCCTCGCCCGCGATCATGGCGAGAACACGTGGTGGCGCGGCCGGCGCGGCCCGGCGGACCTCCTCGTCGCCTACTTCTCCGCGGAGTTCGGGCTCGACGAGAGCCTCCCCATCTACTCCGGCGGGCTCGGCGTCCTCGCCGGCGACTACCTGAAGGCCGCATCGGAGCTCGACATCCCACTCGTCGGCATCGGCCTCTTCTACCGCCGCGGGTACTTCCGGCAGCAGCTCGACGAGCAGGACCGGCAGATCGAGCGCTACCCGCGCAACGATTCGAGCCGCCTGCCGCTCGAGCTCGTGCCGATGGCTCCGATCGTCGAGCTCGCCGACGACAACGGCGACCTCGTACCGGTGCGGCTCGGTGTCTGGCACGTGCGGGTCGGCCGCGTCTCGCTCTATCTCCTCGACACGAAGATCGAGGGCAATCCCACGTGGTCGCGCGACGTGACGGACATCCTCTACGGCGGAGACCGCGAGAACCGGCTGCGCCAGGAGCTCGTGCTCGGCATCGGCGGCGTGCGCGTGCTGCGCCGCCTCGGCCTCGCTCCCACGGTCTTCCACCTGAACGAGGGGCACTCGGCCTTTCTCCAGCTCGAACGGATGCGCGAGCTCGTCGAGCAGGAGCAGGTGTCGGCCGCCGAAGCGCTCGAGCGGCTGCGCGCGTCGACCGTGTTCACGACGCACACGCCCGTTCCGGCCGGGAACGAGGTGTTCGACCCGGAGCTCGTGCGGCGCAATCTCGAAGGGGTCGTCGAGCGCTGCGGGCTCACGTGGGAGGACTTCCTCGCGCTCGGCAAGGTCGAGGCGAGCGACAGGGGCTTCGGGCTCACGCCGTTCGCACTCCGCACGTCGGAGTTCGCGAACGGCGTCTCGGAGCTGCACGGCGCCGTCTCGCGCGAGATGTGGCACGGGCTCTGGCCCGACAAGCGCGTCGACGAAGTGCCGATCACGTCGATCACGAACGGCGTCCATCAGCGGACGTGGATCTCTCCCGAGCTCGAGGTGCTGCTCGGTGACACCGACCCGCGGTTCGAGCTGGCGCGGGAGCTGCCCGCGGAGGACCTGTGGGCCGCACACCGCGGGGCGAAGGAGCGGCTGCTCGAGTTCGCGGCCGCGACGCGCGGCGCGCGCGAGCTCGACGCGGACGTCCTCACGATCGGCTTCGCCCGCCGCTTCGCCACCTACAAGCGCGCGAGCCTGCTCTTCAGCCGGCCCGACCGGCTCGCGCGGCTCCTCGCCGATCCCGAGCGGCCGATCCAGGTGCTCGTGGCCGGCAAGGCGCATCCGGCCGACGAGGACGGGAAGGACCTGATCCAGCTCGTGGTGGACTTTGCGCGCGAGCCGATGGCGGCCGGGCGGGTCGTCTTCCTCGAGGACTACGAGATGACGCTGGCCCGACGCCTCGTGCAGGGCGCGGACGTCTGGCTCAACACGCCGCAACGGCCGCTCGAGGCGTCGGGCACGTCCGGGATGAAGGCCGCACTGAACGGCGTGCTCAACTGCTCCATCCTCGACGGCTGGTGGGCCGAGGCGTACTCCCCGGCCTGCGGTTTCGCGATCGGCGGCCCGGAGGTCGAGGGCAACCCCCGGCAGGACGAGGCTGACGCGGACGCGCTCTACGCGGTGCTCGAGGAGCACGTCCTACCGGCGTACTACGAGCGCGACGAGGCCGGGCTCCCGCACCGCTGGATCGCTCTCATGCGCGAGTCGATCGCCGAGCTCGGGCCGCGCTTCGGCACGGCCCGGATGGCTGCGGAGTACGTCGAGCGGCTCTACCTCCCCGCGCACGAGGGCGCGCCGACGGAAGCGAGCCGCGTGGCCTAGCGGGAGTGGAGGCGCACCGACCCCGAGGCGCGCCTCCCTCCTCCCGCCTCAGGCGGCCGCAGCCGCGGTCCGCATTCGCTCGGGTGAGCGCAGCAGGACGAACAGGCTCGTCCCGAGCAGCCAGATCGGCGTCCCGAAGATCAAGCCGAGCCAGCCGATCGGGCCGACGATGAGCACGATCGCGACGAGGGCGCTGAAGGCTGCCCACCAGCGGGGCACGAGGCTCGTCCGCCAGGCGATGATCGCGAATGCGGCAAGCGGCAGGATCGCGGCGAGCTCTGCGCCGACGAAGAACACATCCACGGAGTGATGGAACGCGGCGGCAGTGCCGGGGTCGATGTCGTTCTTGTCGATTCCGCCGGCGAGGTCGACCCCCGCGGTGAGCATCCCGCAGACGCCTGCCATCGCGGCGCCCGCGAGTGCGAGGCCCGGCAGATGGCTGGCCGGCCCGGCGGCGGCGGCGAGCCGCATGCGCAGGCCCGAGACGAAGGTGACGAAGCCGAGGCAGCCCAGCATGAACAGCCAGCCGCCGAGGACGATCGAATCCGCTTCCGACTTGTACCAGGCGAGGATCTGGCTTCCGGTCGCGTGTGAGGCCGGGTTGTTGTTGTTGAGCAGGATGATCCCGACCACCCAGAGGGCGACGGTGAGCGGGCCGACGAGGGCCCAGCGGCGGTTCTCCGAGGGATTCATGGTGCTGTGCTCCTTTCGAGGGCAAGGGAGAGAGCTGGGACGGTGCGCGCGCGCCGGAGACGCGCACGCACCTTCGAGCGGGCCGAGCGGACGAGTGAGATCGACGCCCCGAGCCCCGCGAGTGCCAGGAGGCCGAGGACGAAACCCGCGACGAACAGGGCGCGCCGCATCAGACTGCCGCCGTCGCGGCGGGAGCACCGACCGGAGCCGACGCGGGCACGTAGACGGGCTGATAGCCGAGCACGCGGCCGAGCGGGCTGCCGAGCGCGAGCCCGATCCGCTGCACGATGGCGGGCGGGAACGGGAGCCGAACCGTGTCGAAGTGGGCCTGCGCGATCACCGCGAGGTGCAGCGGGTTCGGCATCCCCTTGCGGTTCGTCTTGCCGTCGGCGGCGAGCGAGAACATCGTCTCGATCAGCGACTCGAACTGCAGGGCGGGCCGGATCTCGCAGACGAAGTGCGCGACCTCGTCCCCGGCGTTCCAGAACTTGTGCGGCGTGCCGGCGGGCACGGTGAGGCGCTTGCCGGGTCCGGCGACGAGCTTCTCGCGGCCGACCTTGAAGCCGACGGTGCCGCGGAGGACCTCGAAGCGCTCCTCCTGGCTCGGGTGGACATGAGCCGCGGCGACGAAGCCGTTCGGCTGGACGTAGGTCTCGATCACGACGGCGGCGCCGTTCGTCTCGCGGCTCGTCTGCCGGAAGACGAGACGCTCGCCGGTGACCGGGTTCACGATTGAGTCTCCTGCACGGATCATGCTTGCCTCCTTGTCGACGGGTCGCCGTTGCGGCGTGTTGGCACTGTCGAAGGAGCCGCTTAAGATCCGCTTGGGCTTGACCTAAGGGGTAAGGGGGAATCCCGTGCAATTCCGCATTCTGGGGCCGATTCAGGCCGTTCTCGACGACCAGCCGGCCGCACTCGGCGCGCCGAAGCAGCGCGGGCTGCTCGCCCTCCTGCTCGTCAACCGCAGGCGGGTCGTGACGGCCGAACAGCTCATCGACGGGCTCTGGGGAGAGGAACCGCCCGCGTCGGCCGTCCAGTCGCTGCAGGTCTACGTGCACGGGCTGCGCCGAGCGCTCGGCGCCGAGCGGATCGAGACCGCCGGACGCGGCTATCGCGTCGTCGTCGGCGACGACGAGCTCGACCTCGACCGCTTCGAGCGCACGCTCGAGCGCGGCCGGGCCGCTCTCGAGGCCGGACGCGCGGAAGACGCCGCGGACGACCTGCGCGAGGCGCTCGCGGTCTGGCGCGGGCCGGCGCTCGCCGACCTGCCGGAGGAGACACGCCGCGCCGCCGAGGCCGAGCGGCTCGAGGAGCTGCGGTTCGGCGCGCTCGAGCTTCGCTACGACGCGGAGCTCGCGTGCGGGCGCCACGACGCCGTCGTCGCCGAGCTCGAGGCGCTCACGGCCGAGGAGCCGTATCGCGAGCGGTTCCTCCAGCAGCGGATGCTCGCGCTCTACCGCTGCGACCGGCAAGCCGATGCGCTCGAGGTCTACCGCGCAGCGCGCGAGGCGCTCGCGGAGGATCTCGGCCTCGACCCGAGCCCCGCACTCCAGGATCTGGAGAGGGCGATCCTGCGCCAGGACCCCAGCCTCGCCGCTCCGGAAGCACCCACGCGCTCGACGCAGCCGCTGCCGGTGCCGCCCACGCCGCTCGTCGGCCGCCGGCTCGAGCTCACCGCCGTCAGCGCACTGTTCCGCGACGAGGGCGCGCGGCTCGTCACCCTCACCGGGCCGGGCGGGACCGGCAAGACGCGGCTGGGGCTCGCGGTCGCTCACGAGCTCGAGCCCGAGCTGCGCGACGGAGCGCTGTTCGTCAGCCTCGCGCCGCTCTCGGCCCCGGACCTCCTCGTGTCCACGATCGCGGAGGCGCTCGACGTGCGCGAGGGCGAGCGCGACCTGGTCGAGGGCGTGATCGAGCACCTGCGCGAGCGGCGGATGCTGCTCGTGCTGGACAACTTCGAGCAGATCCTCTCGGCTGCGCCCTTCGTCGGCGACCTGCTCGCCGCCGTCCCGCGTCTGTGGATCCTGGCCACGAGCCGCGCACCGCTGCGGCTGGCCGCGGAGCGGGAGTATCCGGTGCCTCCATTCGACGCTCCCGACGCCGACCTGCCGTTCGAGACGCTCGTCAAGAGCGATGCCGTGCGCCTCTTCGCAGCCCGGGCGCAGGCGGTCGATCCCGGCTTCGAGCTCGACACGGACAGCGCACCGGAGGTCGCTCGCGTCTGCAGACGGCTGGACGGACTGCCGCTCGCGATCGAGCTCGCCGCCGCGCGCGCGAAGCTGCTCGCGCCGGGAGAGATCCTGGAGCGGCTCGAGCGCGAGCCGAACATGCTCCCGAGCGGCCCGCGCGACGCACCCGCACGCCAGCAGACGCTCGCCGCCACGATCCACTGGAGTTTCGACCTGCTCGGCCCCGAGGAGCGACAGGCGTTCGCACGGCTCGGGGTCTTCTCCGGCGGCTGCACGCTGGAGACGGCCGAGACCGTCTGCGACGTGACGCTCGAGAGCCTCGGCACGCTCGTCGACAACAACCTGCTGCGGCGCCGGGACGGCCGCTTCCTGATGCTCGAGACGATTCGCCACTTCGCGGTCGAGCGGCTGGACGAGATCGATGGCGCCGACCTACGGAGGCGTCATGCGGTGTGGATGACCGAGCTCGCGGAGGCCGCGCAAGGTGCGAACCTCAGCGGAGAAGACCCGGTGCCCTGGCTCGACCGGCTCGAGGCCGAGCACGACAACCTCCGGGCCGCGCTCGCGTGGTCGCTGGAGGAGGAGCCCGAACTGGCGTTGCGGCTGGCTAGCTCACTGCGAGTCTTCTGGGAAGTGCGGGGTCACTTCGCCGAGGGCGCAGGCTGGCTCCACGAGGCGCTCGCACGCTCGACCGATGCAGACCCTGAGCTGCGAATCAAGGCTGTTTCGGTCAGCGGCGGCATCGCCTTCCGCCGCGGCGACCTCGCGCGCGCGGACGAGCAGTTCGAGCTCCAGCTCGAGCTGGCTCGGGAGCTCGGCGACGACGTCTGGGTTGCCCGCGGACTGAGCGATATCGGCACGGTCGCGGCGGCCCGCGACGACCTCGAGGCCGCGAGCTCACTGTTGGAGGAGAGCGCGGCCCTCTTCCGGAACCTCGACGAGCCCAGCAGGCTCGGCATCGTGCTGGCGAACCTCGGGCACATCGCCAGCGAGCGCGGCGACTACATGCACGCGATCGAGGTCACCGAGGAAGCCCTCGCCCTCGAGGCCGGGAACAGGCCTCAGGCCTGTATTTCTCTGTTCAATCTCGGCAGCTACTGCCTCCACGCGGGTGACCTCGAGCGCTCGCGCGAGTGGCTCGAGCGCTGCGTCGCGGTCACGTTCGAGCTCGGCTACAAGGAGGTGATGGCGTATGCGCTCGCGTCGTACGTGCGGCTCTGCCTACTCGAAGGCGACCCGGTGCGGGCCGCGCACCTCGCGGGAATCGCAGACCGGCTGCTCGCCGATGCCGGTGTCCTCCTCCAGCCGGGCGAGCGCGCCCTGTTCGAGGAGGCAAAGGCGACGGCAGCGGGAGAGCTTGGTGCCGCGTATGCAGCGGCGCACGACGCCGCGATGGCGGCGCGACTGGAGACCGCGCTTCGCGAAGGCCGCGTGCTCGTTGAGCGGTCTGCCAGCGCGCCATAGAGAAACGGAGCGACCCAACCGCTCGGTTGAGTCGCTCCAGGTAGAGATGCTCGCGTGACTACAACGCGAGCTGCGCGCTACCCCTCCTGCTGCTGCGACAGCATCGAGACCGAATGCGAGCCCTGCTGCTGCTGCGACAGCATCCCGCCCACTGTCGCCAACAGACCAGCGACCACCAACGCGAGCACCACGAATGCGATAGCTGCGTTCTTCACGTTGTTCCTCCTTAGTCCGGCAGGCTGGGAGTTCTTTCTATCAATCGGCAACTCAGTACGAGCGTCCGGGGCGCTGGAGGTCCAACCCGGCCGGGGCAAGATCCTCGCCGAAACGCTCGCTCTCCCTAGGATCGGGGAGATGAGCGAGGAGGCGGCCGCCCATTTCGACCAGCTCGTGAGCGATGCGCTCGACGAGCTGCCCGACGACATCCGCGAGCTGATGACGAACGTCGCCGTGACGGTCGAGGACGAGCCGCCGCCGGGGCAGAACCTCCTGGGCCTCTACCAGGGAGTTCCGTGGGGCAGCCGCGGGCCGTACTACACGGGCGCGCTGCCGGACAAGATCACGATCTACCGCTTACCGCTCGAGCGGATCGCGGGCGGCGACCCCGAGCGTCTGCGCGCCGGAGTCCGGCGCGTCGTCTTCCACGAGATCGCGCACCACTTCGGCATCAGCGACCAGCGGCTGGTCGATATCGACCGCTACTAAGCGGCGCCCGAGACCGTCAGCTGGTTCTCGGCGTGGCGGATGCGCTGCTCGAGCTGCCACCGGTCGGCGGTGGAGTCTCCCGAGTCGAGCTTCGCTAGCTCGTCCTGCGCCTCCTCGAGCTGCCGGCGCGCCCGCGCCTCGTCGATGTCGGCCGCCGCGACGGCGTCGTCGACGAGCGCGATCGCGCGGTTCTCGAGCACCTGGAAGAAGCCTGGGCCGGTCGCGAACTCGCGCACCTCGCCGTCCCCCAGATGGACGCGCGTCGAGCCCGCCTTGAGCATCGCGACGAGCGGAGCGTGCCGCGCGAGGACGCCGATCTCCCCGGCCGCCCCGGGCACGATCAGCATCTCGGCCTCGCCTTCGAACGCGGGGCCTTCCGGTGTCACCACCGAGATCGGGAAGAGCGGGTGGTCGGGCATGCCGGCCTACGCAGGAGCGCCGGCGGTCTCGGCCTCGGCGGCGTCCTGCTTGTCGGCCTGCTCGTCCGCCTCCCGCTCTGCGGCCGCCTCCGGCTCCTCGCCGCCGAGCTGCTTCCCGCGCTCGACCGCGGCCTCGATCGGGCCGACCATGTAGAAGGCCTGCTCGGGCAGCTCGTCGTGCTTGCCGTCGAGGATCTCCGTGAAGCCGCGGATCGTGTCCTCGAGCTTCACGAACTCGCCCGGCGTGCCGGTGAACTGCGCAGCCGTGAAGAACGGCTGCGAGAGGAAGCGCTCGATCTTCCGTGCGCGCTGGACGACGACCTTGTCCTCGTCGGAGAGCTCGTCGATGCCGAGGATCGCGATGATGTCCTGCAGGTCGGTGTAGCGCTGCAGCACCTCCTGCACGCGCGTCGCGGTCTCATAGTGCTCCGGGGACACGATCCCCGGCTGCAGCGCGCGCGAGGTCGAGCGCAGCGGATGCACCGCCGGGTAGATGCCCTTCTCGACGATGCTGCGGTCGAGCACGGTCGTCGAGTCGAGGTGCGCGAACGTGCTCGCCGGCGCCGGGTCGGTCAGGTCGTCGGCAGGCACGTAGATCGCCTGCACCGACGTGACCGAGCCGGTGCGCGTCGAGGTGATGCGCTCCTGCAGCTGCCCCATCTCGGTCGCGAGCGTCGGCTGGTAGCCGACCGCGCTCGGCATGCGGCCGAGCAGCGCCGACACCTCCGAGCCCGCCTGGACGAAGCGGAAGATGTTGTCGATGAAGAGGAGGACGTCCTGGCCCTCGTCGCGGAAGTACTCCGCCATCGTCAGGCCCGAAAGGCCCACGCGCAGGCGCGCGCCCGGCGGCTCGTTCATCTGGCCGTAGCACATCGCGACCTTGTCCATGACGCCCGACTCCTGCATCTCGAGCATCAGGTCGTTGCCTTCGCGCGTCCGCTCGCCGACGCCGGAGAAGACCGAAACACCGCCGTGCTGGAGGGCGACATTGTGGATCAGCTCCGTGATCGTGACGGTCTTGCCGGTCCCTGCGCCGCCGAAGAGACCGACCTTGCCGCCGCGGACGAAGGGCGCGATCAGGTCGACGACCTTGATGCCCGTCTCGAAGATCTCGATCGTCGGCGAGAGGTCGGGGAAGAGCGGCGGGTCGCGGTGGATCGGCCAGCGCTCGCCCTTCGCGGCCTCCTTGCCGTCGATGGGGTCGCCGATCACGTTCCAGATCCGGCCGAGTGTCTGGCCGCCGACCGGCACGGAGATGGGCTGCTCCGTGTCCACGATCTCGACCCCGCGGGCGAGGCCGTCGGTCGAGTCCATGGCGACGGCCCGCACGCGATCGTCGCCGAGGTGCTGCTGCACCTCCGCGATCAGCTCGCGCGAGCCGCCGTCCTCGGGGACCTCGACGCTGAGCGCGTGGAAGATCTCGGGCAGCCGGTCCGGGAAGACCGCGTCGAGCACGACGCCCTTGATCTCGACGATCTTTCCCGTGTTCTTGCCGTTGCTCTGGTCGGCCACTGAGTCTCCCCTGGTGCTCGAGGTCGGCGCCGCTCGCGGGCGGCCCGCAGGCACGCGCACTCTAGCCAAGCGGCGTTCACGCTCCTCGGTCGAACCGACGCGGTTTGCGAAGCTTGTCCGCATGGCCGAGACCGACGTCTCCGCAGCCCCATTCAGCGGCCGGACGGCATGGACGCGGAACCTCCAGACGCCGCTCCGCTCCTTCCTGCGCACCGAGACGGGCAGCGCCGCGTTTCTCCTGGCCGCCGTCGTCGCCGCGCTGCTGTGGGCGAACGTGGACTTCGCGTCGTACGAACGCATCTGGACGACGACGCTCTCGATCCGGCTCGGCTCGCACTCGATCTCGATGGACCTGCGCGGCTGGATCAACAGCGGCCTGATGACGTTCTTCTTCTTCGTGATCGGGCTCGAGGCGCGGCGCGAGTTCGACCTCGGAGAGCTGCGCGAACGGCGGCGAGTGGCGCTGCCGCTGCTCGCCGGCCTCGGCGGGATGGTCGTGCCCGTCCTCATCTATCTCGCCATCAACGCCGGCCACGACTCGATCCACGGCTGGGGAGCCGCGATGTCGACCGACACCGCGTTCGCCCTCGGGCTGCTCGCGCTCGTCGGATCGGGCCTGCCCGACCGTCTGCGCGCGTATCTCCTGACGGTCGCCGTGGTGGACGACATCATCGCGCTGCTCGTGATCGCGATCGCGTACAGCGGCTCGATCTCGGTCGGCCCGCTCCTCGTCGCGTTCGCCCTCTTCGGCTGCATCCTCCTCGTCCGGGCTGCTGACATCCACGTCGGCCTCGTCTATTTCCTCCTCGGTACCGCCGTCTGGGTGGCGTTCTACGAGTCCGGCGTGGATCCGGTGGTGGCGGGCCTCATGGGCGGCGTGATCGCGCTCGCGTATCCGGCGCAGCGGAGCGACCTCGAGCGCGCGAGCGACATCTTCAGGCTCTTCCGGGAGCAGCCGACGGGAGAGCTCTCGCGGACGGCGCGGTCGGCGTTGCGCTCGGCCGTCTCGCCGAACGAGCGGCTGCAGTCGCTCTGGCATCCGTGGACGAGCTACGCGATCGTGCCGCTGTTCGCGCTCGCGAACGCCGGTGTCCACCTGAGCGCCGGCTTCCTCTCGACCGCGTTCACGTCACCGCTCACACTCGGGATCCTGTTCGGCTACGTGCTCGGGAAGCCGATCGGGATCGCCGGCGCGAGCTGGCTCGCCGCGAAGCTCAGCCACGGCCGCCTGCGCCCGCCGGTCGGCTGGGCGTCGGTGCTCGGCGCGGGGACGATCGCGGGGATCGGCTTCACGGTCTCGATCCTCATCGCCGATCTCGCCTTCCAGGGCGCCGAGCTCGACGAGGCGAAGGTGGGCACCCTCAGCGCGGCACTGCTCGCCGCCACACTCACCTGGGTCGTCGTGCTCGTGACCAAGCGGATGCCGCGGCCGCTGCGTGTCCGTGCGCTGCTCGGCTCGCCGGACCTCATCGTCGACCTCGCCGAGCCGGTGGACCCCGAGCGCGACCACATCCGCGGCCCGCTCGACGCGCCGGTCACGGTGCTCGAGTACGGCGACTTCGAGTGTCCCTACTGCGGCCAGGCGGAACCCGTCCTACGCGAGTTGCTGCGGGAGCACGGCGACGTCGCCTATGTGTGGCGCCACCTGCCGCTCAACGACGTCCACCCGAATGCGCAGCGCGCGGCCGAGGCGGCGGAGGCCGCGGCCGAACAGGGAGCGTTCTGGGAGATGCACGATCTGCTGCTCGAGCGCCAGGACGCTCTCGGCTACCGCGATCTCGTCGGCTACGCCAGGGAGCTCGGGCTCGACGTCGAGCGCTTCCAGGACGATCTGCGGACGCGGGCCGACGCCGGCCACATCGCGCAGGACGTCGACTCGGCCGACCTCTCGGGCGTCTCGGGCACGCCGACCTTCTTCGTCAACGAGCTTCGCCACTACGGCGCGTACGACATCGCGACGCTCTCGGCGGCGGTGAAGGCAGCGCGGGCGCGCGAGCTCGTGCGGGCGGACTAGCGCTCGGCGTAGACGACGCTCTCGAACGGCCACTCGTCCGCGAGCCAGTCGGTGACCGCCCGCCAGAGCGGGACGTCGAGATCGGCGCGGCTGGCCCGCACCCACGAGGACACACGCGCATCGTGCTCCCCGGTCTTGTCCGGATAGATGTAGACGCACCCGATCACGTCTCCGCTCGCTGGATCGAGGACGGTGTACGTGAAGCCCGTCCTCTGCTCGAAGTCGTCGGCGTGCCGCTCGAGGTCGTTCAGATTGTCGGCCAGGCTGCGGTCGTCGGGCCACGAGCCCGTCTCCCAGCCGGGGGTCAGGCGGATGTGCTCGAGGGAGGACGACCACGCCTCGTAGTCGGGGTCGTTGTGCTGCGGCCCGAGTGGCTCGAGCCTGAAGTCGTCCGTCACGAGAGCGGTCGGAACGACGAATCCGGACGGGACGAGAGCCATCAGGTCTTGCATGCCTCCTCGAGATGGGGCAGGAGATGCAGCCCGGGCTGCTCGGCCACCCGGTTGGGGCGCCGCACGGCGGCGATCAGCCCGGCAGCGCCGTCGAGGAACTTCATGGCGTCGGCGACGCCGTCGCCGCGCTGTCGCCATCCCAGCGGTGCTCCCCCATGGACCAGAGGATTGCAGAGCACGCGTCACCGAGCTGAGACATGCAGGGTGGGTCGGTAGGTGAGCTCCTGGATGTTGCCGTCGAGCGTTCGGCTCTCGATCAGCTCGAGGTCGAAGTCGGCCGCACCCTCGAAGATCGGAGCCGATCCATTCTCGCCGGTGATCACAGGGAAGAGAGTCACCTGGACGCGGTCGACCAGGCCGGCGGCCATCAACGCCCGATTCATCGCCAGGCTCCCGTGCGAGCGCAGCGGCACCTCGGACTCCTCCTTCAGCCCGGCGACCACGTCGACCGCGTCACCGCTGAGCACGGTCGCGTCCGGCCAGTCGAGGGGCTCTTCCAGGGTGTTCGACACGACGATCGCCGGCTGGGCGACCATCCGGGTGACCCACGGGTCCCTCACCTCGGACTCCTCGGTGCTCGCGGCCAGCATCGATGCGAACAGCCGATAGGTGTTGGCCCCGAAGACCATCCGCTGCTCCTCGCTGTACAAGCCGAGCCGGTGGTCGAGCAGCTCGGGGCCCTGCTTCCCCCAGTAGCCGCCCCAGTCGCCGCCGCTGGCGGAGCCGAAGCCGTCGAGGCTGGAAAAGACATCGAAGGTGTAGGTAGCGGTCATGGTCTGTCCCCCTGGGTTTGATCGGTCGTGGATACAGACCGGAACCCACGAGGAGACTCATCGCAGCGACAAGGCAGGTCCGGCGGCTCAGCGGAGCGACCGGAAGGCAGCCCTGACCTCCTCGCCGAAGACCTCCGGTTCCTCCCAGGCCGCGAAGTGTCCGCCCCTGTCGGCCTCGTTGAAGTAGACGACGTTGGGGTAGCTGGCGTCGACCCAGCTTCGTGGTGTCCGCCAGATCTCACCCGGGAACGTCGTGAAGCCGAACGGTATCGCCGGAGGTGGCAGCGGCTGAGCGCCCGCGGCCGGGGCATCTGCCCCGTACGCCTCCCAGTACGACCTCGCCGCCGACGCAGCGGTGCCGGTCAGCCAGTACAGCGTGATGTTGTCGAGGATCTGATCGCAGGTGAGGTTGCCCGAGGGTTGCCCGTCGACGAAGGCGTGCGCGATCTTGTAGTAGGCGTCGGTGTCGTGGTCGATCATCCAGGCCGCGAGGGCGATCGGCGAGTCCAGCAGGGCATAGCCGATCGTCTGCGGCCTGGTGGCCATCTCGACGAAGTAGCCGTTTCCGGATTGCCCGAAGGTGGCGATCTGCGAGGCTGCGGCGCGTTCCTCGTCCGTGTTCGTCGGCATGGTGCCGCTCAGCGCGGGCACCAGAAGATTGGTGTGGATGCCGACCAGGCCTTCGGGTGCCTGACGCGCCATCGCATCGGTGACCCCGGCGCCCACGTCGCCGCCCTGGGCGACGTAGCGCGTGTACCCGAGGCGGCGCATCAGCTCGGCCCATGCACGCGCAGTCCGGCCCAGGTCCCAGCCGAGCTCCACCGGCTCGCCGGAGAACCCGTACCCGGGGAGAGACGGCAGCACAAGATGGAAGGCGTCTTCGCCGCTGCCACCGTGGTCCGTCGGGTCCGTCAGGGGGCCGACGGAGTCGAGAAGCTCGATCACCGAGCCCGGCCAGCCGTGGGTCATGATCAGCGGTAACGCGTTCTCGTTCGACGAAGTGACGTGGATGAAGTGGATCTCCACGCCGTCGATCTCTGTCACGAACTGCGGCAGCCCGTTCAGCCGCGCCTCGAGGCGCCCGAAGTCGTAGTCGTCCAGCCAGTAACGGGCGAGCGCCTGCGCGGCAGCGAGCTGCACTCCCTGCGAGCGATCACCAACGAGCTCGTTGCTCGGCCAGCGCGTCGCAGCGATGCGCCGGCGCAGATCGTCGATCCGCTCGGCTGAAAACTCCACCTGGAACGGCCGGATCGCGGTCGCGATCTCACCGGCGGCGGTGCTCATGGAACGACCTCCCCCTCTCGAGAAACCCCCCTCCGACCCTACGCCTGACTGCAGGGCTGAGCAAGAATTCGACTCCGTGTCGGGACCAGCACATCGATGAGTACGGGGTCCCGCGTTCGGCGCTTCGCCCGGGCGTCGTGCACGTGCCGGGTCCAGGCGGCCCTGGAGCGATCCTCAGTCAGGCTTGGGTAGGTACGCGGGATCTCCCTCCCCGGGCCACCGCACACAAGTACTCGGAGAAACGATCACGTCGAACAGTTCCGGCCCGACTCCGTTCTCTGCTCCGGCGCGGCGAGCGGTTTCGACCGCGAGGCGCGCAGCCGCTCCGACCTCATCGGCGCGTACCCAGAACACGAGACCGATGACCGGACCGCCCTCTATCCCCCGGCCCTGATCGGCCGCCGAGTCTCCCCATGGCCTGGCTGCGCCATCCGTTTTCGTCAGCTCGCGCTGGAGGGCTTCGTGAACCGTTGGAACGCGGCCGCTCTCGCTATCTGGGGCGAACAGATCAACCCGCACGCGCCACAGTTCCGCCCCGTCTCCGACCCAGTGCACGGGCCAATGCTCCCAAACCGCGACTGCTCAGGCGACTAGAACGTCGCCTGGGCCAGTGTTCGGGAATGTCCCCCGACGCGGGGTCAGTGAGCGTGCAGTTCGTGCATCACGGCGTGCCCGCGACCCCGCACTATCAACCAGCGATTCACGGGCACGGTCAGCACGAACGCGATGGCAAGGCTGACGAGCAGGCTCCACCAGAACAGACCGTCCGTAAGGCCCGCTGCGATCGCGCCGGGCACGAGCAGGATGAACGCGTTATCTACCAATTCCATCGTGGCGATGGACACCGTGTCTGACGCGACCGCGAGCCGCATGGCGCGACGCGGCGCGACACCGGCAGCGATCACCGGTCGTAGCGTCAGTGCATAACCGAAAATGAAAGCGAGAAGCACCGAAACGAGGACCGACAGCGCGTTCCCGAGCCCGAGCGCCGCCGACAGCACCATCCCGAGAATCTCGCCGATGGCGCAGCCAGTGAGGCAATGAAGGGTCGCCTGGATCGCGGCCCGTGTCGGCGCCGAACCGTGATGGTCTGCGTGTTCCACACGTTCACGTTGCCTGAAGCGTCAAGTAGCTCCCCTCGGCGCGCAGTATTGGGGAGCTAGGATGCAAACGCGGGTGAGCCGTTCGCTTACGCCGCTGGTCTGAGGGTCCGCCATGCTGAGCCTCAGTGACGCCAGCGTTCTCTCTCTCTCGTGTCGTGCCGGAGTACAGGGCGATTTGAGTGCCTGTCCATTAATGGGAGGAAGAGATGAGGGTGTGCGTAGTGGGCGCTTCTGGGAAGCTTGGGCAGTACATGGTCCAGCAGTCGCTGGATCGCGGCTACGAGGTAGTTGGCGTGTGCCGCGAGCAAAGCGTGGGGAAGCTCGACGCGTTCAAGGGACGCATCACTGTCATCCCGGGAGCGACCGACGACCGCGAGGTCATCAGGCGCGCTGTCGCGGGATGTGACGGGGTTCTCGTCGTGATGACCCCGCGAGGCGTTCACGGGTACTCGGCGGGAACGACGCAGGCGGTGCTCGACTATGCGCCTCCAGGCGCGCGCCTCATCTTCTCGTGCGGATGGCACATCACGCTCGACGGCCAGGATGTGTACTCGCTGAAGCTCAAGACCCTCGTGAAGGTCTTCGGCCCGCTCGCGCGTCTCGCTCGCTTCGCCGATCTCGACGATCAGGTGGAGGCGGCCCGGCGGATCTTCGCCAGCGACACGCGGTGGACGGTTGTACGCGGAAGCGACCTTGAGGAGGGCGAGAGTCAGGGCGTGCCGGTGTGGAGCAGGCACGTGGGTGATCCCATTCTTGAGAGCAACATCACGCGCCGCGTCGACTTCGCTCTCTTCATGGTGGAGGCTCTAGACAATGACGAGCTGGTTCACGAGGCCCCCGCGATTGTCGGACGCCAGACACCGTCGGCACTCGCACACGCCGCCTAGAGAGCACACCCTCGGGTGGGCCAGTGTTCCGGAATGACCGCCGACGGATCGGTCCGGCTACTCCTCACTCTGGTCGTACGCTGCCATCCGAGCGAGTGGATGCGCACCCGAACGGAAGAGCGCCCGCTCCGCGTCGATCCACTCGACTAGGTCATCGGCGACGTTCTCGACTGGCAACGCGGAGGTGTCGATTGTGCGTACACGCCAGCGCGGATCGCCTGCCTGCCAGTCGGTCCACCGCGTCCAGCGCATTTCGTTCAGGGTCGCCTCCTGCCGGATCACCTCTGCCCGGGAGGACGGGTCGGCAGCGTGCTCGCGCATCCAGACCGCCCAGTTGAGGTAGTCCTGGAGACTTCCGCCAGTCCGCTCAAACCAATCCGGCCCGCGTGCAAGAAGCCGTGCGACTCGCGTGTCGTCGTCGCAGTCGAGCAAACAGGCCGAGATCGCATCCAAGCGCGACGCTGAGGGCGCTGCAAGCAGTTCGCCGAACGGCGTCTGCCCAGCCAGAAGCACATCAGTGCCCTCGCTCTGGTAGTCCAGCGCCCGGCGCACCCATCGCTCGATCGCGCGATGACGCCACGCGGTGTCCGCACCGGCAGGAACACCGATCTCGTCGAAGTCGTGGACGGCGAGATCAGGGACGCGGCCGTGCAACGCGGCAAGCGCGAACGTCTTGCCGGCCGCACTAGAGCCGAAAACCAGGAAGAGCACACGCCGAACCTATCCGTCTCGGGGGAGGACGATCGCCTGGGCCTGTGTTCCGGAGTGACCCCTGAGCGTTGCCTCTTCAGAGGTTGCGGCCGGGCCTTCCTAGATGCTGAGGGCCTGGCGGCGGGGCGGTCTAGCGAGGTTTGGTTCGGTGCGCAATCCTCGGTTGGCAGCCGGCGAAGAGCTGTACCTCACGGCCTTGCCGGCGACCGAGGGCGCCACAGCTCCACTCGCCCCGGACACCGGAGCAAGCGCCACGAGCGCGCGCAGCCCGAATAGCCCCTGCCTCAACCTGATCCCCTTTGTCTCACACTGTTATCCCCATTGACGACTGTGCGCCCCGCGGCTAACGCACCACCAATGCCTTCGTAGTGAGGGGCTTGAACGTCCCGGCAGCGGGAACGAGATCGCTTTCGGGCAAGGTAGGCCAGGATTCGCGGCTCGACCCCCTGGATCACGTCGACGTCCTGGAAGCCCGCATGCCTGAGCGTCATCACGATTTCGTCGCGGAACCACATGCGCATCGTCAGCGCATGCTCCTCGGTCGCGACGACCTCGCCGTTGACGAGTTTCTCAGCGCGCATTTCCATGTGTGTGCACTGATCGAGCGGGTCGATGGCCACTGTTCGGCTACGAAGCGCGATCTCGCTGCCGTCGGCGCATGTCTTTCGGGCAGCCTCGTTCGGCCAAGGTCGCGGCAGGTCGGGCGGTTCGGCCCACCATCCCCACCGGCGCGGGCTGGAGTACGGAACTTCGTTGTCGAGGATCAACATGCCGCCTGGCTCGAGCGAGGCAAACAGCCGAGGGATCGCCTCCTCGTCTTCTGCGCGCGTCGTACCGAGGCCGAAGACGCCGCATGCAACGATGGAGCCGTAGCGCCTCGCGGGATCGAGTTCGTGGAGCGACGAGACCCAGAGCGTCGCTTCCGGGGCGCGTTCGCGACACCGGGCGACCATGTCTGCCGAGACGTCGCAGCCGTCGATGTCGACGCCCGCGCTGTGGAGCGGGACGAGCAGCCGTCCGGCACCGCAGCCTGCGTCGAGCACAGGCTCTCCTAGGTACGGGCGGTACAGGTCCAGTTCAGGAGCGTCGACGTTGAACTCTGCCCACCAGTCGGCGACAAGGCCGTAGTGCCAACTCTTCTTCCTCCCCGTTCTTTGGTTATCGCCGTCGATCACTTCAGAGGACGATCTCTGGGCTGGCGCTGCCGCGCGCCGATGATTTCCCTGGTCCACGAAGGAACTGGGGTTATCCCTAGGCCCGCCGCCGAGAGCTTGAAAATCGGGAGTGTGCGGCGTACGCTCAGTGGAGGAATTTCCATGCCGATAGCTCCTGCGGCCGTTTAGGCCGAACTCGAAGCGATGGTGTCGCGTCGAGTTGTTGTGCGCCCCCGGGAGCCGTCTGCGCGACTAGTCCATCTGTCAGGCGGCTTCCGGGCACCTACCCCGAGGGAGACGCAAGATGGATGTCGACAATCGAGTCGCGTATCTGACTGCACGTGAGCGGGATGTTCTCGCCCTCATGAGCGAGGGGCGCAGTGACAGCGGTATAGGCAGCGCTCTCTTCGTTACGCAAAAGACCGTCGAGTTTCACACGCGGAACATCTTCCGCAAGCTCGACCTGCCTACCGACCGCTCAGTCAACCGCAGAGTCCTCGCGGCGTTGACCTTTCTGCAGACTGACGTTCGCGCCTGACCGGCGCGGCGGCTCTTAGGCTCTCGCCGGGGCGTCGGCCGCACAGTTTGCGGAGGGGAGGACGCTCGCCCGGGCCAGCGTTCCGGAATGACCCCTGAGCGGTGGATCTATTTCGGAGTGGTCAGCAGGCGGAGTAGCTCACGTTGGCCGCGTTGTTGCGTGCTGGCGTTCGTTCCCGAGCAGACAACCACGCTGTTCGTGACCCGGCCGGACGCGCCGCAGACGCTCAGTGTTGACGCGACGGTGAGAGCGACCGTCAAGAGGGCGAACCGCCGCACTGCCGTCAGGCGAGAGTACTCCAGCCTGCGCCAGTGTTCGGGAATGACCCCTGAGCGGGCCGTGTGGGCCAGTGTTCCGGAATGACCCTTGACCGACCGGCGGCTCAGGCAGCGGTTCTGCCCTTCGAACAGTCTGGTACCCGCGTTCGTGACCTGCTTGTTTCGCGGCTTCTTGGGTGCGCGTTCGTACGGGGAGGCGGCGGCGGGGCTCTCAGAGCCCCGCCGCCTGACCGCTTAAGGTGCCGTCACCGCCCAGGTGCCCCGGGCGATATAGTCGCCACTGCCGCTCGCCCCGAGCAGCCCGAACACTCCGAACCGGGTCACTCCGCCGGGGTTCAGCCCGCCCGAAAGGGCGAAGCCAGTCGTGCCGACTAATTGCGACTCGTAGAGGCAGAGGTTCCCTCCGGCTGCCGAGGGGGTGCCTGCCGTGCCCGGGCAGGCGCCAGTCGACGGTCCTCCGACCGGAATGATATTGAGGGCCGGCGCCGCCGCGAGCGGGATCTGGAACGAGATCGAGGTCTCGGGTGCGATTTCCCCGGCTCCCACGTGCCCGGCGCTGTCGACGTACCCGATCAGCGTTCGCCCGGAGGCGAGCGGCCCCGCCAGCCCCGTTGCATTTGCCGCGCTGTCTGCCGTTGTCGCGTGACCGGCGTTGGTGGCGTTGGTGGCGTTGGTCGCGCTGGTTGCGTTGGTGGCGCTGTCCGCGCTGGTTGCGTGCGTTGCGTTCGCGGCGCTGTCAGCGGTCTTGGCGTGCTTCACGCTGAGTGACGGAGCGAGCTTCTTGACGAGCTTCGTGTCCGCCTTCGCATCCTTGTGCTTCGCGGCGAGCACCTTGGTCGCGGCGAGCGATGTTCCGCCGAGCGCGACGAATAGCGCGATCAGCGAGATGACGAGCGCCGGGCTCGGTGCCCTCAACCGATGCTTCATGTCTGTGCCTCCCTCGGGCAGACGGCCGTGTCTTGGTGACTCTCAACCGCGAACTCGCCCGAGTCAAGGCCACAGAAGAGGGAACCGGCCGACTTCAGGTAGGCCGGGCCGCGGCATCGCCTCGGCCGAAAACACCAACGGCCACGGGCGCATCCTCTCCCTCGAGCTGCCCAGCTAGCCCGATCCCAGCAGGGACGCACGCAGCAACGCTCGCCTGGGCGAGTGTCCTCACGCCTGACGCCGGCTGAGCGCCAAGCTCAGCCGCTGAGCGCGTCCGCGCCGGCCACGACCTCGAGGATCTCCTGCGTGATCTCGGCCTGGCGCGCGCGGTTGAGCGAGAGCGTCAGGTTGTCGATCAGGTCGCCCGCGTTCTTCGAGGCGTTGCGCATCGCGGTCATCTGCGAGGCCAGGAAGGCGGCTGCCGACTCGAGCAGCGCGCGGTAGATCTCGGTCTCGAGGTAGACGGGCAGGAGCCGCTGGAGGATCTGCTCCGGCTCCGGCTCGTAGAAGAAGTCGGCGGTCGGGCCCTCGTGCTGTTCCTCCTCCTCGCCCGCCAGCACCTCCTCGCGGATCGGCAGCAGGTCGGTCGTCGTCACCCGCTGGACGAGGGCCGACTCGTAGCGGTTGTAGATGAGGACGACGCGATCGACCTCCTCCGCTTCGTACAGCTCCGCGAGCTTGTGGCCGATCGCCTGCGCGTCGTGGTAGGTCGGCTTGTCCGCGAAGCCCGCCCACTGCGCGGTGACCTCGTAGCGCCGGAAGCGCAGCGTCGAGGCGCCCTTGCGCCCGACGGCGAGCCACGTCACCTCCTGCCCCTCGGCCCGTATCTGCCGCTCGAGCTCGAAGGCCCGTCGCAGGACCTGACCGTTGAACGGCCCCGCGAGGCCGCGATCGCCGGTGACGACGACGACGGCGACCCGGCGGATCTCGTCCCGCTCCTGCAGGAGCGCGAGGTTCCGCAACGAGGACGCCGCGCGCGCCGTGCCGATCATCAGCTCCTGCATCCGATCGGCGTACGGCCGCATCTCCTCGATGCGGGTCTGCGCGCGCCGCAGCCGGGCGCCGGCCACCAGCTCGAGCGCCTTCGTGATCTTGCGCGTGTTGCGGACGGACGAGATCCGCCGCCGTAGGTCTTGGAGCGAGGCCACTAGGTCAGTGCGTCCTCGCCCTCGATGTTGAAGCCGTTCTTGAACTTCTCGATCTCGGCCTTCAGCTTCTCGGCGAGCTCGTCCGGCAGGTCGCCCGACTCACGGATCTGCGTGTAGATCCCGCCCTCGGCCCGAAGATGCTCGCGCAGCTCGTCCTGGAACCGGGAGACCTGCGCGGTCGGGACGTCGTCGAGGTAGCCCTCGTTCCCGGCGAAGATCGCGGCAACCTGCTCCTCCATCGGCCACGGCTGGTACTGCGGCTGGTTGAGCGTCGCGACCATCTTCTCGCCGCGCGTGAGGGCCTGCTGTGTCGCGCGGTCGAGCTCGGAGCCGAACTGCGCGAACGCCTCGAGCTCGCGGTACTGCGCCAGATCGAGCCGCAGGCGGCCCGCGACCTTCTTCATCGCCTTCGTCTGCGCCGACGCGCCGACGCGCGAGACGGAGATTCCGACGTTCACGGCCGGACGAACGCCCGAGTAGAAGAGCTCGGACTGGAGGAAGATCTGCCCGTCGGTGATCGAGATCACGTTGGTCGGGATGTACGCGGAGACGTCGCCGGCCTGCGTCTCGATCAGCGGCAGCGCCGTCAGCGAGCCGCCGCCGTTCTCGTCGTTGAGCTTGCAGGCGCGCTCGAGCAGGCGCGAGTGGAGATAGAAGACGTCGCCCGGGAACGCCTCGCGGCCCGGCGGCCTCCGCAGGAGCAGCGAGAGCTGGCGGTACGCGTCCGCATGCTTCGAGAGGTCGTCGTACATCACGAGCGCGTGCTTGCCGTTGAAGAGGAAGTACTCCCCCATCGCGCAGCCCGCGAACGGCGCCATCCACTTGATCGGCGCGGCCTCGTGGGCGGCGGCGGCGACGATCGTCGTGTACTCCATCGCGCCCTCTTCGCGCAGGCGCTCGTAGATGCCCGCGACGGTCGACGCCTTCTGGCCGATGGAGACGTAGATGCAGTGGACGTCCGTGTCGCGCTGGTTGAGGATCGTGTCGATCAGGATCGCCGTCTTGCCCGTCGAGCGGTCGCCGATGATCAGCTCGCGCTGGCCGCGGCCGACGTTCGTCATCGAGTCGATCGCCTTGATGCCGGTCATGAGCGGCTCCTTCACCGGCTGGCGCGCGACCACCCC
>Ga0207693_10000370_pt1 | contig 41229 bp, 43 predicted proteins | sample LARL81metaG_FD_184347 | JGI IMG/M metagenome (GOLD analysis project Ga0207693, IMG submission 184347) | Corn, switchgrass and miscanthus rhizosphere microbial communities from Kellogg Biological Station, Michigan, USA - LAR L8-1 metaG... | ecosystem: Host-associated > Plants > Roots >... | reverse complement strand
ATGGCGTGACGCCCGGGTGGGCCATCCGGCCCACACCAACAGGTACTCGCACTCGGAGCCCATCGGCCTATCGGTAATGGGGTTGCCTCGTGCCACACTCCCCGAAGCGCTTCTCGAGCTCGAAGGGTAGACGGGGTGACGATCCGTTCTCGCGCAGTGTTGGCCTTGGCGTCTGTCGGGCTGATCACTTCTGCCTTGACGACCCACTCCGCGTTGGCGCGCTCGCCGCAGGCGCCGCCCGCCAAGAGGCCGAAGCCTCCGCACTCCACCCTCGCCGATACCAACGGGAACCACGTCGCCGACGTGCTCGATCAGAAGCTGGCGCGTGGGAACGGCCCGACACGTCACGACGTCGTGGTCACCTTCTCCGATCGTTCCGACATGGGGAACGCTCGACGCGCGGTGGGCCTGGGGCACGTTTCGACCACCTTCAGCCTGATCGACGGATTCGACGCGCACCTCACCGACGGGCAGATCTACGCGATGGCGCACCACGCGGGCATCATCCGCGTAGAGCCGAACGTCGCGGTGCACGCGTTCGACGACGCGGCCAACCGGGACTTCGGCGTGACCGGTGCGCAGGCGGCGTTCGGGGTGACCGGCGCGGGCACACAGGTCTGCATCCCCGACAGCGGCGTCGACCTCGGGCACGAGCAACTCGACTCCAAGGCGCCGATCGGCTGGCTCGACCTCGTGAACGGCAAGCCGAACCCATACGACGACAACGGGCACGGCACGTTCGTGGCCTCGGTCGCGGTCGGTGACGGCGTCGGTCCCGGCTCGATCGCCGACACGATGAAGGGCGTTGCGCCCGACGCGGCGCTCTCCGCGGTCAAGGTCATCGACAACACTGGCAACGGCGACGACTCACTCGAGGTGCAGGGCATCCAGTGGTGCGCCGCGCGGCCGGCCGTCGACGTGATCTCGCTGAGCCTCGGCTCCGACCTGCCGTCGGACGGGTTGGACGCGATCTCACAGGCAGTGGACGCGGCGGTGGCGGGCGGCAAGATCGTCGTCGCGGCGGCCGGCAACAGCGGCGACGTCCCCGGCTCGATCACCGCGCCCGGCTCGGCGAAGACGGCGATCACCGTCGGCGCCGCGGCCGAGTGGTCGGCTCCGAGCGACTACCCGTATGCCTCCGACGGGCCCTACCTCGCCGCGTTCTCGAGCCGTGGGCCGACGGTCGACAACCGGATCAAGCCCGACATCGTCGCGCCGGGCGTCACGATCGGGGGCGCGCAATCCGGTTCGGTGTCGACCTACGTCGTGGAGAGCGGCACGTCGATGGCAACCCCGTACGTCGCGGGCGTCGCGCTGCTGCTCCGGCAGCTGCAGCCGACCTGGAAGCAGGCGGACGTCCGCTCCGCGATCCAAGGCACCGCGTTGGACGCCGGCCCTCCCGGCAAGGACAACGACTGGGGTTCCGGCTTGATCGACGCGTACGGCGCGGTGGCTGAGGCCGACGGGTCATCGGGCTCGACGCCGTTCCCCGCGCACAAGTACTGGACCGGCACCGTGCCCGACGGCGGCAGCTGGTCGAAGACGTTCACGCTTGGGACCGGCGACCTCGGGGCGCCGATCGCGGCGACGGTCACCACCGGCGGAACGCTGGTCTGCCAGATCGATCTCCCCCCGCTCGGGTGCTTCCAATACGCGTGGCTGCCCGACCTCGAGGCGGAGCTCGACGGGCCGAGCGGATTCGCGGTCGACACCAGCACGTGCCCCGCCGGGAACGCCGATGACTGCACGTACGGGCGGCAGGAGACCTTGCAATTCCGGCCGAAGAAGGCGGGGACGTACACGATCCGCGTGTACCCGGCCGCCGACGGCGACGGGAGCGGCGGCTCGTTCTCGATCGACCTGTTCACGGGGCCCGTCGGCGGCGCGACCGGCCTGGTCCTGCACGTCGGCGATCTGGACGGAACCGGCACGACGGTGACGGCGACGAGGTGGCGCGCCCAGGTCACGGTCACGGTGCACGACGCGCTCCACAACAAGATCGCGGGCGTGACGGTGAACGGCATCTGGACCGGCAACGTCAGCGCGAGCTGCGTCACGAACCAGAAGGGCAGCTGCACGGTCTCGCAGCGGTTCGCCCGGAAGAAGACGAGCGTACAGTTCGCGGTTTCCAACGTGCACGCGAGCGGCGATAGCTACGACTCGTCGGCGAACCACGACCCCGACACCGACAGCAACGGCACGACGATCACCGTCACGAGGCCCTAACGGCCGCCGTTACCCGCCGGAGACGACACGCCCAGCCGCGATCGTCGCCGTGACCTTCGTGTCGGCGATCTCGTAGACCGAGCCGGCGAAGGGGTTCCGATCCAGGATCGCCAGGTCCGCCCGCATCCCTTCGGCGATCGTGCCGGCCTCGTCGTCGTGGTTCACGTAGGCGCTCCCCCGGGTGAACCCGGCCAGCGCCTCGGCGAGCGTGATCCGCTGCGTCGCGTCGAGCACCGGCGCGTCGGGACCGTCGCCGATCACCTGGCGCGTCACGGCGACCTGCATCTCTTCGAAGACGTTGGGAGTGCTGATCGGCCAGTCGCTGCCGAGGGCGAGCACGGCGCCGCTGCGCACGACGTCGCCGATCGGATACAGCCGCTCGGCGCGGTCGCCGACGCGCGGGCGGGTGAGCGTCTCGATCATCGGGTCGGGGCAGGCCCAGAGCGGCTGGATGTTCGCGGCCACGCCCAGCGTCCGCAGCCGAGGCGTGTCGGTGGGGTCGGGCAGCTGCAGGTGCGCGATGTGATGGCGGGCGTCGTTCCATCCGTTGGCTGCACGGGCCGCTTCGACGGCGTCCAGCGCCGACCGGAACGCGCGGTCGCCGAGCGCGTGCTGGTGGATCTGGAACCCGAGTCCGTCCAGCTGCGTCACCGCCTCGCGGAGCGCGTGCTCCTCGACGAACTGGATGCCGAGGCCGTGCTCTTCGCCGAACTGTCCTTCGTACGGCGTGAGCATCGAGCCGGTCGCGCTCTCGGGGCAGCCGTCGAGCATGATCTTGATCGTGCCGGCGTCGACCTGGCCCTTCGTGCCCCAGTCGCGCTGCTCGACCAGTTCGTCGATCTGCTCCATGCCGCGGTGGCGGTCCCACCACAGGGCGGTCACGACCCGCGCGGTGAGCTCGCCGGCGTCGTCGAGCGCGCGATAGCCGGCGAGCAGGTCGGGGCGAACCCACGCGTCCTGCCACGCGGTGATCCCGAGCGCGTGCAGGTAGTCCTGCGCGACGCGGATCGAGGCCATCCAGTCCTCGGTCGAGTCCGCCGGCACGTGGTCGGACCAGAACGTGTACGCGGTCCCCTCTTGCAAGCAGCCGGTCGGACCGTCGGCATCTCGCACGAAGTAGCCGTCCCAGGGGTCCGGTGTGTCGGCCGTGATCCCCGCGAGCTCGAGCGCCTTCGTGTTGACCCACGCCGCATGCGTGTCGGTGTTCATCAGGTACACGGGCCGGTCGGGCACCACCGCGTCGAGCTGATGCCGATGCGGACCGGCGTCGCCGAACAGCGGCGTGTACCAGCCGCCGCCGACGATCCACGCATCGTCCGGGTGGGTGGACGCGTGCGCGGCGATGCGATCGAGGTACTCGGGAACGCTGTGCAGGTCGTCGAGGTTGCAGTGCCGGCGGATCCTTCCGGCGAAGGCTGCGTGGATGTGCGCATCCTGGAACCCCGGCATGACGCACGCGCCGCTCAGCACCTCCGCCGTGCCGACGCGATCGCGAACATCGGCTTCGCTGCCGACGGCGACGATCCGGTCGCCGCGGATCGCGACCGCCTTCGCCCAGCTGCGTGCGGCGTCGACGGTGTACACGTCGCCGGTGACGATCAGATCCGCGCGCTCGCTCACGGCGGCGGACGCTAGCAGGTCGCGGCCGGCGGTTCAGTCGACCGGTCAGGTGGTCATCGTGATCGGGCCGTGCATCCCGTACGCGTAGTGGCCGGGCAGGTGGCATGCGAACTCCCACCCGGGCGCAAGCTGGTCCGGAAAGGTGAACGTCGTCGAGACCGTCGCGCCGGCCGGCACGGAGATCTCGCCGGGCCGTGCGCCGTGCGACGCCTCGGTCCCCAGCTCGTGGATCTGCTGCATCTGCGCGTCGCCGACCAGGAACTCGTGGTCGATCGGGTCCGTGTTCGTGACGACGAACCGGACCGTTTCGCCGGGCGAGACCTGCAACGACGCCAGGTCGAAATGCGAGAAGTGGATCGTCACGTACACGGTGCGCTCGGGCGGCGGCGACGCGGCCGCGGTGAGCGAAAGCACCACCACGGCGGCGGCGACCGCCAGCAGTGCGGCCGCCGCCGTCCCGCGTCGCTTCAGCCTCATCGGGTCCGCACCGCCCAGGCGCTGATGCGGCGCCGGGCGAACAGCGCCACGATCGCGACGCCCATGCCGAGCCACATGATCGTCCGGGCGCCCACCGCACCGTCCGGTACCGGCGGGATCGCGGGGAACGCGAACCCGGCCGCGACCGGGTCCGGGTGGCCGTAGCCGCTTGCGTCGATCGCGAGGTCGTTGGTCAGATCGGCGGCGGGCTCGTTGATCTTCAGGTAGCTGAGCCACATCGGCTGGTCGGGGATCCACTTCGACCGTTGATCGGATCGCAGGTCGCTCATCAGGCTGTTCGACGCCCACCCGCTCTTCTCCAGGATCGTTCCCTGCTGGTCCGAGTGTCCGTTGGGCGCGATGGCCTGCGGCAGCATCGCCGGGTCGCGGTCGGTCAGGAGGAACACGTCGGCCTGGACCACGGACTGCGGCTGCTGGCCGAGCGTCAAGATCCGGAGCGGAACCCACGGGTTCGGCGTCGGGATCACGACGTGCACCGGGATGCTCTGCCCATCGGTGATGCCCTGCGCGTCAGCTCGCTTCTGGTTGAACTTCGTCGCCATGAAGATCGGGCTCCGCTGGGCGTAGAAGTCGAGCACCGCGGGCGCGTCCGGCGGGAGGAAGAACCCGTGCTCGCGCGCCCAATCCCCGACCGCGGTCGCGCCGCCCTTGAGGACCGTGATGTTCAGCGCGTCCACCTGCGTCCGCAAGAGGACCTGCGCGGGCGCGGCTGCGGGCACCGCCTCAGCTGCGAAGTCGGTTCGCTCCAACGTCGGCGGGTTCACCTCGAGCTCGAGGCGTTGCAACGTCCAGTCGCCGCCCTTGATCACCTTCGTCGGCACGCCCGGCAACGGCGTGATCGACCCGAGCGACCCGCCGACCTTGCCGCTGAAGTCGAACGACGTGAGGTAGTGCTCGATGCCGTTGTGATACGCGGCGAGCGTGGTGGTCCGCGTCAGGGTGATCGTGCCGTTCGGCGCGACGAGTCCGCCGCACGCGAGGGCCGAGATCGCCGAGCCGAACACGAGTGCGGCGGCGATCGCGGCCGTGGCGGCCGCGCGAGCGATGTGACGGCGCATCGGAAGCTCCTTCCGGTCCGTGATCGCCGTTGGACGTCACGAGCGACCGCCGCGGTTCCCACCTATGCTCCGAACGATGCAGCTGAACCCGACCGAAGAGGAGCGCCTCCGCGTCTTCACTGCGGCGCAACTCGCTCGGGCGACGCTCGATCGAGGGCTGGCCCTGAACGTTCCGGAGGCCGTCGCGTTGGTATGCGACGAGATGCACCTCGCGGCTCGCGGCGGCGGCTCGTGGGACGACGTACGCGACGCCGGGACGTCCCTGGCGGCGTCGACGCCGGTCCTCGACGGCGTGCCTGCGCTGATCCGTGAGATCCGTCTCGAGGTGCTCCTGGACGAGGGCTCGCGCTTGATCGTGCTGCGGTCACCGTTCGGAGAGGGCGAACCGACCGTACGGTTCGGCGACGGCGACGTCGGACTGGTTCCCGGGCGCGAACGGCGGACGCTGTCGGTGACCAACACCGGGCCGCGGGCGATCCGGGTGTCGAGTCACTTCCCGTTCTGGGACACGAACGCGAACCTGTCGTTCGACCGCGAGGCCGCCCGAGGGTTCCGGCTGGACCTACCGGCGGGCGATTCGTTGCGATGGGCGCCGGGCGAGACGCACGAGGTCACGCTGGTCGCGCTCGGGGGCACGCGCGATGCCTGACCGGATCTCGCGCGCCGAGCACGCGCTTCGCCACGGCCCGACCGCACGCGATCGCGTTCGGCTCGCGGACACCGACCTGTGGATCCGGATCGAAGAGGACCTGACCGAGCCGGGCGACCAAGCGCTGTGGGGCTACGCGAAGAACTGGCGCTCTCGGATGACGCAGCACGATGCCGCGACCACCGCTTCTGAGCTGGACACCGTCATCGGGTCGGTCCTGGTCGTCGATCCGCTGCTCGGCGTCGTGAAATGCGACCTCGGGATCAAGGACGGCCGCATCGCAGGCATCGGGCGCGCGGGCAACCCCGACATCACCGACGGCGTCGACCTCACGATCGGCCCGAACACGTGGCCGATCCCGTGCCACGGGTTGATCGCGACCCCCGCGGTCGTCGACTCGCACGTGCACCTGTTGTCGCCGCGGCTCGTGCCCGTCGCTCTGTCCGCCGGCGTGACGACCTTGATCACGGCGGGGTTCGAGGAACCGCCCGATCGGATGCGCGCGACGTTCGCGGCGTTCGAACGCCTCCCGGTGAACATCGGGCTCCAGCCGAGCGCTCGGACCGACGTCGCCGGCGGCCTCGACCCCGGGATCGAGGCCGGCGCCTGCGGTTTCAAGATCCACGAGGATTGGGGTGCGTACCCCGACATCATCGACGCGACGCTCCGTTCCGCAGAGGCACACGACATCGCCGTGTGCCTTCACACCGACAGCCTCAACGAATCGACGGAGCTCGAGGGCACCGTCGCGGCGATCGCCGGCCGGACGGTCCACGCGTACCACGTCGAGGGATCCGGCGGCGGGCACATCCCCGACGCGATCGGTCTCACGCGCGAGTCCAACGTGATGTGCTCGTCGACGACGCCGACGCTCCCCTATGGGCCGGCGACCACGAGCGAGCAGCTCGACATGAAGCTCATCGCCCACGAGGGGAACCCCTTCTTGCCCGACGACATCGTCGCCGCACGCGAGCTCGTGCATCCCGCGACGATGGCGGCCGAGGGGCCGCTGCACGAGCTCGGCGCGATCCAGATCGTGAACTCCGACTCACAGGGCATGGGGCGCATGGGCGAGACGCTCCGCCGCACGATCCAGTTGGCGCATGTCATGAAGGCGTGGCGCGCGAGCGAGTCCTTCGACGGGCCCGAGCCGGTCAGACGGTTGCGGCCGGCGGCGGCCGCGACCGATGGCGAGCCCGACGACAACGAGCGTGTCCTTCGCTATCTCGCGAAGTGCACCGTTGAGCCGGCGATCGTGCACGGCATCGCCGACGAGGTCGGCTCACTCGCGCCCGGCAGGATGGCCGACGTCGTCCTGTGGGAACCCACACGGTTCGGCGTCAAGCCGTTGATGGTGCTCAAAGCCGGCGTCGTCGCGTGGACCGCGATCGGCGAGGGGAACGCGAGCATCCACGGCGCGGAACCGACCCGCTACGGCGCCGACTGGGGTGGCATCGGCGACGCGCCGTCCCGGCTGTCGACAACGTTCGTGTCCCAGTCGGCACTCGATGCCGGCTTCGCATCGACGACCCGACGCAGGGTCGTCGCGGTCCACGGAACGCGGGGCCTGACCCGGTCGGATCTGATCGCGAACCGCGCGGCGCCTTCCGACCTCGAGGTTTCTGCGGGAGACGGAACCGTGACACTTGGAGGTCGAACGCTGTCCGTCGAGCCGACGGCCATCGTGCCCCTCAACCGGCGCTACCTGCTGGCGTAAGGCTCTCCGTCCGAGGGTGTGTCGAAGTCGTCGCCCGCTCGAAACGTCGCGTCCTCGCCTGGTCCGCGCAGCGTGACACGGCCCAGACCGTGCACCGTCCAGTGCGCGCCGTCGCCCAAGATCGCGGTTCGTTCGTCGATACCGACGAACCATGAGTCGTCGGGGAGCCGCGACGTCATCCACCACTGTGCACCTGGGATGCGAGCCGCCCGGTCCCAATGCACGCCGAACGAGACGTTCGGCACCAGGCCGAGCCCGAAGAGCCACGACGTGCCGCGACGACCGCCCGCATCGCGCGCACGGCTCGCGATCATCGCGCCCGCGCTGCACCCCGCGTAGACCGCGCCGCGGTCCAGCGCACGATGGATCGCACCGAGCAACGGCGAACCGCGCAGGACCTCGGCGAGCCGCGTCGGCTTCCCGCCGGAGAAGTAGATCATCGATGCCGCTTCCACCGACGCCACGAGGTCGTCGCGATGCGCGTCCTCACGCGTCTTGATCGGCACGACGGCCGCCGGCACCCCGTCGTCCCGGTAGTGGTCGAGCCCCATCTGTCCCCACCGCTCGAACACGTGATCGCCCTCGGCCGCGCTGGCGGTCGGCATGATCGCGACGCTCCCGTCACCGGCCGCTCCGGCCAGCGCGGTGGTCTCCACCTCGGTGCTCCACGGCTCGAACTCGCCCGAGCCGAGGAACAGGAACGTCGGCACGTCAGCCCTCGGCGACCGGCGCGTCGCCGGCTTCCTCGGCGCCGACGACATCGGGGAGCTCGACGGGCGCCTCAGGCACCCGGCGAGCCGCACGATGGCGGCCGCCCCGATCCACCCGTGGCGGCGGCTCGCGGCCGGACCTGGTCCGCCACGTGGCCACCAAGATCGCCCCGATCCCGAACGCCGCGCCGAGGGTCCACCACACCACGTTGAGGAACGGCACGAGCCCGATCGCCGCGCTGATCCCCCATCCCGCGAACATCGCGCCGACCCGTGCGTGCGGCGGCCGGACCAAGAGCCTGCCGATCACGAACGTTGCCATCGCGATGCCGACGAACCACACGAGCCCGAGCCCGAGCAGCACGGCTAACGCGAGCGGCAACCCGAGGATGGTCGCGGCCAGGGCGAGCGCCGCGACCGGCACGACGATCGCGGCAAGCAGCCCCCACCCGGCGGCGAACAGGGGTGCGGAGCGGGCGGCGTCGGCCGCCCGGTCGGCACCCCGGGGGGCCAGCAGGAGGATCAGGAGCCCACCGACCAGGATCGAGACGCCCATCGCGGCGCTCACCAGCAGTGCACCGAGCACCCCGACCGGGCCGGACAACGTGAACCCGACGTCGCGCTGGATCTGCCCGCCGACCTGTGCACCCTGGGCGACCGCGACAACGCCGCCGGCGCGCACGTCGCCGCCGACCTGCGCGGTCCGCAGCAGGTGGATCGGGCCGTGCAACGCGATGACATCGCCGCCTACCTGACCCGCAACCGTGATCGGGCCGCGCAGGACCACGACATCTCCCTCGACAACGCCGTCGATCGTCGCGCTTCCCGAGAAGACCACGACCTCGTGCACGACCGTCCCGCGCACGACCGTGACCTCCCCGGACAGGACAACCTGATCACGCGCGTGGCCCTGTGTCTGCGCCTGGGCGAACGCCGCGACCGGCCACGACGATGCGAGCAGCACGACGGCGACGACCGCGATCCGCCGGATCATGCCCGGCATCCTAGCGACGACCGCTTCGGGCACGAGATGCGAGACTGGGCCGATGAGCTTGCGGGCAGACGGCACGAGCTGGGCGATCGCCACGCCGCACACCGCGGCGACGGCGGCCGGCGCGGACGCGTTCGAACGCGGCGGGACGGCGATGGACGCCGCCCTGCACGCCGCCGCCACGCTCGCCGTCGCCTATCCGCACATGTGCGGGGTCGGCGGAGATCTTTTCGCGTTGGTGCAGCGCTCCGACGGTGAGGTCTTGGCCATCAACTCGAGTGGCCGGTCCCCCGTCGCCGCGGATCCAGCAGCGCTCGACGGACTCCTCGAGATGCCGATCCGCGGTCCGGCCCCGATCACGGTTCCCGGCGCCGTCGCGGGATGGCACGCGCTCCACACCACCGGCGCCGTCCTGCCTTGGGCCGATGCGTTCACGCACGCGACCACGCTGGCCGCAGACGGCGTGGCCGTGAGTCGCTCGCTCCGTGGCGAGCTCGAGGAGGACGCGAAGCTGTTCGGCTCCGATCCGGGTCTCGCGTCGATCTACTTCACCGGCGATGACCCCGCAGCGCTGGGCGACGTCGTGCGCCAGCCGGCGCTCGCCCGCACGCTCGAGGCGATCGCCGCCGGCGGCCCCGAGGTCCTGTACGGCGGGGCCGTTGGTGACGCGTACGCCGCCGGGCTGCGCGCGGCCGGCTCGCCGATCTCGATCGACGACCTCGCCGCGCACCGGGCGAGCCTGCTGGCCGCGATGCGCTCCCGCTTCCGGGATCTGCATGTGAGCGTGGTGCCGCCCAACTCGCAGGGCTTCGCGCTCCTGCAGATGCTCGCGCTGCTCGAGCGGTTCGGGATCGACCCCGATCTCGACGGCGCGGACGCCGGCCGGATCGCGCGCGTGATCGACGCGGTCAACGCCGACCGCGACCGCCACCTCGCGGACCCCGACCGGATGCTCGTGCAGCCGTCGACCCTGCTGGAAGACGGCCACCTGGCCGTGCTCGGGGATGAGGCGGCCGCCGCGCTGGCACATGCCCACGCGCACGCCAACGCCGACGGCGACACGATCGCGCTGGTCACGGCCGACGGGCAAGGCAACGCGGTCTCGTTGATCCAGAGCTTGTTCTGGGGGTTCGGCTCCGGGATCTGTGAGCCCACGACGGGGATCGTGGCCCAGAACCGCGGCGCGTGCTTCACGCTGGAGGAGGGCCACCCCAACCGGTTCGCACCGGGCGTGCGCCCGTTCCACACGCTCATGCCGGTTCTCGTGCACGACGATGACGGGCTCGTCGGCGTCCCCGGCACGATGGGCGGCTACCACCAGCCGCAGATCAACCTCCACACGATCACGAAGACGTTCGTCGGCGGTGCGCACCCCGCCGACGCGGTCGCGGCGCCACGGTGGGTCGTGCTGGGCGACGAAGACAGCAGCGGCACCGTCGTCGGTGTCGAGGACGGCGTTCCCGAACCGGCCCTCCGTTCGCTTCGCGAGTCGGGCGGGTTCGGCGTGACGGAGGCCGACTCCTTCGGTCATGCGCACCTGATCCGGCGCGAGGGCGGACGGCTGCTCGCCGGCTCCGACCCCCGCGCCGACGGCTCGGCGGCGGCGGGCTGATACCGCCTCCACCCTGCGCGGCTGGCGCCGGGCCCGGTAGTGCTGCGAAACTCGCACAGGACGCCTGATGCCGCATCCGCCAATCGATACACCGGGCTCGGAACCGGACCTGCAGCGATTGCTGCATGACCTGGACGGGATCGTCTGGGTGCTCGACGCTGCCACCGGCGGGTGCACGTTCGTATCCGACGCCATCCGGCGGCTGCTGGGGTACGCGCCCGAGGACTGGCTCGAGGACCCCGAGTTCCGCGTGCGGCGCCTGCATCCCGAGGATCGCACCCGGATGGAGGAACTGTGGTCGCGGCTCGGAACAGCCGGCGGGTCGTTCGACGTGACCTACCGCCTCCGCGCCGGCGACGGGTCGTGGCGGACGATCCGCGACATCGGCCACGCGACGATCGGCGGCGAAGCCTCGGTGGGGTCGATCGAGGGTCTGATGGTCGGCGCGCCACCCGTATCGCCGGACCAGGCACCCGACGAGGACCGGTTCCGCAGCGTGGTGGAGCACCTGACCGCGATCGTGTACATCGAGGACATGCCGACCGCCGACCAGATCGGGCGCATGCTGTACGTGAGCCCCCAGGTCGAGGACCTCCTGGGGTTCACCCCGGAGGAATGGCTCGCCGATCCGGTCGCCTGGTCTCGGCAGTTCCACCCGGAGGATCGGGACCGCGTCCGGGCGATCTACGAACAGGTGGAGCGGACCGGCGGAGCCTTCCTGGCCGAGTACCGGATGTTCGCCCGCGACGGCTCGATCAAGTGGTTCCGCGATGAGGCCATCGTGGTGCGCGACGCGGCGGGCATCCCCCGGTACTGGCAGGGCGTGATGTTCGACGTCACCGAGCAGCACGAGACCCGCGAACGGCTCGCGGACACGCAGGACCAGTACCGCGCGTTGATCGAGCAGATCCCGGCGATCGTGTACCGGGAGGCCGTGCGTGGCGACGACCTCGAGGTCGTCTACATCAACTCGCGGGTCGAGTCGCTGCTCGGCATCACGCCGGCCGAGTGGGTCGCCGACTCGGATGTCTGGATGCAGGCGATCCACCCCGACGACCAGGCCGCCGTCGATGCGGAGAACCGGCGGACCGAGGTCACCGGCGAACCGTTCGTGATCGAGTACCGGATGATCGCGCGCGACGGGCGCGTCGTCTGGTTCCGCGACGAGGCGACGCTCGTGCGCGACGACGCCGGCGAGCCGGCGTTCTGGCAAGGCGTGATGATGGATATCACACAGCGGCGCGAGGCCGAGGCGGGGCTCGCCGAAGCGGAGGCGCGGTACCGCGCGCTGGTGGAGCAGCTGCCGGCGATCGCCTACATCGACCCGGTCGACCGCCACGGCACCGTGTACATCAGCCCGCAGACCGAGCCGATCCTCGGGTACACGCCCGACGAGTGGTACGCGGATCCCGACCTCTGGCGCAAGATCGTGCACCCAGACGATCGCGAACGGCCCTTGCCGGTCGGGACCGACCCGTACGCGTCGAGCTACCGGCTGATCGCGAAGGACGGCCGCGAGGTCTGGATCCACGACCAGTCGCGACCCGTGTACGACGACGCCGGGAACCTCGTGTACTGGCAGGGACTGCTGCTCGACATGACCGACCAGCGCCGGACGCTCGAGCTCGAGCGCGCGCTGGAGCTCGAACGTCTCGAGGCGGACCGCCTGCGGACCGAGGACGAGGTCAAGACGACGTTCCTGCACGCGGTGTCGCACGATCTGCGGACGCCGCTCGCGGCGATCCTCGGCCTGGCGGTCACGCTGGAGCGAGAGGACCTGACGCTCGAACCCCGCGAGGCGCGCGACCTCGCGCACCGGATCGCCCAGAACGCGCGACGCCTCGACCGCATGGTCGGCGACTTCCTCGATTTCGAGCGGCTGGCGCGCGGCGTCGCGGAGCCGAACTATGCCTCGGTCGACGTCGGAGCGCTGCTCCGCGAGATCGTCGCGGCCAACGAGCTCGTGTCGGATCGCAAGCTCTCGCTCGAGATCGTCCCGTCGAACGTCCGCGCGGACGCGGGGATGCTCGAACGGATCGTCGAGAACCTGCTCGGCAACACCGCCAAGCACACGCCGGCCACCGCGCGGATCTGGGTACGGATGACGCCCTGGGAGGACGGGATCGAGTTGGTCGTCGAGGACGACGGGCCGGGCGTGCCCGACGCGGACAAGGAACGGATCTTCGAGCCGTTCCGTCAGGGGTCAGCGTCGGCGACCGGGTCGGGCGTCGGGCTCGCGCTCGTCGCGCGGTTCGCCGAGATGCACGACGGACGCGCCTGGGTCGAGGACCGCACCGGCGGCGGCGCGTCGTTCCACGTGACGATCGCGTCGGAGCCCTCGGAACGCCGGATCGACCTGGCCGCGATCGAGCGGGACGATCAGCCGACCGAGACGGGCTCGTCGGCCGACAACCACGCGTAGGCCTCCTCTTCCTGCGCGAAGTGCAGACGCAAGATCGCGTGCAAGCCGTAGAGCACGCGGCGGAGGTCGACCAGGTCGTCGCGGCCGGGGCCCTCCGGCGGCAGGTCATCGACCAGCTGCCGATACACGCGGATCAGGTGCTCGATCTCGACATGCGCACGCTGCATGCTCGACATCGGGTCCTCGCCGCCGAGGAGCTTGGCGACCACCGGGTAGACGGCGGCCTCCTCCTCTTCTTCGTGTTGCGGCAGGCGGTCACACAGGAACGTGCGCACGGCCTCGAGCTCGGCGCGGAGCTCCGCGGGCTCGTAGGTGTCCAGCCGGTCGGCCACGGTTCGGATCCGCTGCACCTCGGGCGCGAACTCGACGTGCTCGCGCCGGAACCGCTCCGCGACATCGGTCCCCGGACCGCCGGCCTGTGCCTTCGAGCCCGACCCGAGCGCGCGCAGGGCGTTCAGGATCGACGCGACGTCGACGGCCTCCTGGAACAGCGCGCCAACGGCGGGCGTGAACAACCCGAAGGCGCCGAGCCCCATCAGGAAGAACGCCAGGCCCATCCCCAGCAGCACGCTCTGCACTGCGATCGTGCGTGAGCGCTGCGAGATCATCATCGCGTCGACCAGCCGGTCGAGCCGATCGACGGTGAGGACCACGTCGGCGGCCTCCGACGACGCCGTCGCGCCGCGCGCGCCCATCGCGACGCCGACATCTGCTGCGGCCAATGCCGGCGCGTCGTTCAGGCCGTCGCCGACCATCATCACCACGCCGTCGGCGCGCTCGGCCTCGACGGACTCGACCTTCTCCGCCGGGTCGCGCTCCGACAGGATCCGGTCGACGCCGAGCGCCGCGCCGACCGACTCGGCGACATCGGGATGGTCGCCGGTGACCATCACGACGCGCTTGATCCCGGCGCGGCGGAGCGCGCGGATCACCCGTGGCGTGTCGGGCCTGATCGGATCGTCGATCACCAGCGCGCCGACCACCTCGCCGTCGACCCCGACGAAGACGCACGAGGACCCGTCGAGCATCGTGCGGCGGCGGACGTCGCGGGCGCGCGGCGGCAGCGCCGCGCCGCCGGCCACGTACGTCGCCTGGCCGAGCACGACCCGGCGTCCCTCGACCCGTCCCGAGATCCCCGAGCCGTACTGCTCATCGACCGCGTCGGGGAACGTGAGCTCACCAGCGTGTTGGCGTGCGGCACGCACGATCGCGCTCGCGAGCACGTGCGGCGACACCTGATCCAGCGAGGCGGCCAAGCGCAGCACCTCGTCGGGGTCGATCGTGCCGAACGCCTCGACGTCAGCGACGCGTGGGATGCCGGAGGTCAGCGTGCCGGTCTTGTCGAACAGCAGGATCGACGAGCGCGCCACCGTCTCGAGCGCGCCGCCGCCCTTGACGATGATCCCGCGCTTGGCGGCGCGGGAGATCCCCGCGACGATCGCGATCGGCACGGCGAGGATCAAGGGGCACGGCGTCGCCACGACCAATACCGACAGCGCCCGCACCGGGTCGCCCGAGGCGATCCACGCGGCGGCCGCGACCACCAGCGTGATCGGGATGAACCAGAACGCGTAGCGGTCGGCGAGCCGCACCGCGGGCGCACGCTCGGCTTGCGCCGCCTCCACCAACCGGACGATGCCTGCGTAGGTGCTGTCCGCCGCCGTCGCCGTCGCACGCAGATCGAACGCCTGCCCCGCGTTGAGCGCGCCCGACCGCACGAGGTCGCCGCGCGGACGCTCGACCGGGCGGCTCTCGCCCGACAGCGCCGATTCGTCCAGCACGGCGTCGCCCTCGAGCACACCGTCGACCGGTACGACCTCGCCGGACTTCACGAAGAGGCGGTCACCGAGCACGACGTCGTCGATGTCGCGCGTCTCGAGGCCGCCGCCCTCGTAACGGTGGACCTGCCGCGGCGCTCGCGCGAGGAGATCCGAGAGCTCGCGGTGCGCGCGACGGTCCGCGTAGTCCTCGAGCGTTTGACCGCTCGCGAGCATCACAGCGATCACCGCGCCGGCCGCGTACTCGTGCAACGCGAGGCACCCGAGGATCGCGATGATCGCGATCAGGTCGACACCCGCCTCGCGCTTCGCGAGCGAGCGGACCACATCGATCGTCACGGGGATGCCGCCGATCACGGTGGTGACCGCCCACACGAGGTGCCCCGCCTCCGTGTGGTGTGTGAGCACCAGGCCGGCTCCAGCCACCAGGCCGATCACACACGTCGCGAGCCAGAGTCGCGTGAACCCGAACGTGCCGCGTGTCACGCATCCCTCCGGAGATCGGCGGTGAGGTGCAACGTCATCGGGGTTGTGCCGGTCGCCATGTCGATCTGGTACCTGAGCGCGTCGCCGTCGACCTGATAACGCCGCTCGAGGCCCCGCACGTCCATGCCCGTCGCCGCACGGCCGATGCCGAGCTCCTCGCCGCGCAGACGGATGTCTCCGCCGTCGACGCGTCCGTGCGCGACCTCCGTCACCCCGATGGGGTGGGCGAGCACCAGCTCCACCTCGCCCGCCGTGGCGCCGGGCCGCAGGAAGCCGCGCTCGAAATGCAGTGGCTCGTCGTCGAGGCTCCAGCTCTCCTGGATATAGGAGAGCCACGCGTCACCGACGTGGTCGAACGTGAGCCTCTCGCGATACGCGAACGGCTCGATCGTCGGATAGCTCCCGCTTCCCTCGCCCCGCCAGGTGCCCAGCAAGAACGCCAGCCAAGCAACGTCGGCGTGCAGTTCGGGAGACATGCGGCGACCGTACCACGCACCCGTGGCACGACCTGCGGCTACGGCGTCGTCGGCTCCTCGATGGCGACGTCGTCCTGTTCGGGCGTCATCAGCCGTTCCTCGACGACGTGTTGGAGCTCGCCGACATCGGTCTTGATCGGCGTCGCGGGCTGAGGGTCTTGCGCCTCGGCGGCGACGTGCTCGTAGGCGTCGATCTCGAGCTCGAGGTACTCGAGACGCCGCTTGAGGGCTTCGATCCGGCGCTCGGGGTCGAGCTCGTTGCCGACCGTCACGCTCAGGTCGTCGTGGCGCACGGTCGTGGGGTCGTCTCGGCGCCCCTCGCGCGGCAGGACCAGAGAGGCGGGATCGCCGCGGAGGCGGGCCTGAAGGTCCATCAGATTGGACACGACGGCGTCGTGCTGTGAGCCGTCGCGGTCATAGCCTCGTGACGCCATCTCGGATCCCCCTCTGTTCAACGGGTCCGCCCGCGTGGGTATCGCTGCGGCGGAAGCGCACCGCCGATCATAGGCCGGAAGGCCTGCTCCGGTCGATCCGACTTCCGGATTATCCTCCGGCCGTGGTCACGCTCGGGCGCATCAACGTCACACCGGTCAAAGGGACTGCGCTGCAGCACCCCGCCTCTGCCGACCTTTCCCCGATCGGCATCGCGGGCAACCGGCGGTTCCACCTCGCGGACGAACGGCGACGCTTGTTCAGCGGTTTGGGCTACGGCCCACTCGTGCTCGTGACCTCTGAGATCGAGGACGGGGTACTGCGATGCCGATTCCCTGACGGCTCCGTCGTCGAGGCGAAGACAGACGATCTCGGCGAGCCCGAGTCGACCGACTTCAACGGGCGCGAGGTGCCCGGCCGGCCCGTGGGTGGCGAGATCTCCTCGGTCTTCTCCGCGTACGTCGGCGCCGAGGTTCGGCTGATCCGGACCGAGCGCGACGGCGACGGCCCCGACGAGATGCCGCTCACCCTGGTGTCGTTCGCCTCGGTCGACGCGCTCGGTCGCCACGGCGGTTACGACGGCGACCTCGACCCGCTTCGCTTCCGGATCAACCTCGAGCTCGACGGCGCGGAGCCGTTCGAAGAGGAAGCGTGGGATGGGAAGCGCGTGCAGGCAGGCGGCGCCGTCTTGCGGATCGACGGCCAGATCCCGCGTTGCGCGGTGACGACACAGAACCCCACCACAGGTGTCCAGGACTGGAACACCCTCAAGCAGATCGCGTCGTTCCGCCCGCTTATGGCGACGCGACAGGTGCCGTTCGGCGTGTACGCGACCGTCGAACAGCCCGGGCGCGTCGCCGTTGGCGACGCCGTCGCGCCCCTCGACGCCTAGTCGGGCTTCCCCCCGCCAAACCCCCCGGACGGGGAATGGGGCGCCGTTCAAGCGGCTCCGATATCTGCTCGGACGGAATGGGTGTACGCGAACGCCACCGATCCCGGGACGCCGTCCTCCGGTGTCGCCCCGGTCCGAGCCGCTCGAGCCGCTCGAGCCGATCTCCATCCTGGCCGGATGGAGCGGCAGCTCGACCACCGTCACGGTTCGTCTGATCTCCAAGGGTGGCGGCGACCGCGTCCAGATCTGGAACAGCGGGAACTCCGCGCAGCTCCCCGTCGGAACCATCATGCTCAACAGGACCGACTATGCGACGAAGACGTCGTCGTTCACCGGCTCCTCCATGGTGCTGGCCGGGAACGTGCTCACCGTGACCCTCGGAACGACCATCGCGACATCCGTCACGACCGCCGCCGGAACCGAAACGATGCGCTTCAACGCGAGCGCGACCATCACCGATCTCGCGGGCAACGCGGCCAGCACGGCGAATCGCAACGAAAGCGGCACAGCGGACGCCGACTTCTAGCGCCTGCCGATGGAGCCGGCCAGGCTAGGATGCGCTGGTCGCATGACCGTCCGACGTTCCCGCCTCCCGATGCTGGTCCTGGCGCTGACGCTTCTCGCAGCGTGCGACCACTACTCGGCTACGAGGAGCGAGCCGGCGCCGAGCCTAACGCCCGTTCCGTCGACGATCGCGGCCGTCCAGAGCGATCCATGCACCGCCCCGGATCTGCCGGCGCCGATCTCCGTTTCGGTGGTGCACCGCTCGGACGGCTCGTGCTGGCCGCTCAACAGAGAGGTGATCTACCGGTGCGATCCTGCGATGCCAGCGGTCGCGGAGGTCGATGTCGGGCAGGGCCCGCGCAGGTTCCTCGGCGGCCAGTACGCGGTTAAGGTTGTCGCGCCGCCGCAATCCGCATCGTCCGAGGGCGTCACGCCGTTCGGCGAGGTGCTGCTCGATCCGAGCGATCCGTCGTTCCTGTGGGTGCGATCGGACGGCGTCACCCAACGGTGGCTCGCGCTCCCCGTTCGTTCGAAGCTCTCCAGCCCGCCGACCGTGCAGATGATCGGTGACTCCATCCTGGACGGCGGGCAGACCGAGGTCGTTGCGGGCCTCCCCGACTGGACCGTCTCGATCGACGCCTTGATCGGCCGCGGGTCCGACGGAGCCGCCGGCGTCGCCGAGTCGATCCCCTCCCCGGCGGCCGATGTCGTCCTCATCGAGATCGGCGTGAACGACGCGGACGCTTCCTACACCGCCGCCAACGCGCAGCGGATCATCGCCGCGCAAGGCGACGCGCGGATGCTCGTTTGGCTCACCGCCCACGGGCCTGAGCCGCAGGTGCCGGCGGTCAACCAGGCGATCTTCGATGCGATGGGGCCGTTGTCCAACGGCGCGGTCCTGGACTGGAACAACCTCGTTCCCCTCGACGCGCTCTCGAGCGACGGGATCCACCCCGACTCAGGACAGCAGGGCACGCTCGCGTCGATCATCGACCCCTACCTGCAAGGGTGGCTCGACGCCGTCGAGGGCCGGGGCGCCACCGCGTGCCAGAACACGATCCACGACCACGCCTGAACGCGTTCGCAGATAGCATCGGTTCCCATGGAAACCCGCAAGATCGGCTCGCTCGAGGTCAGCGTGCTCGGCCTCGGATGCAACAACTTCGGCCGGCGCGTGGACGAAGCCGGCACACGACGCGTGGTGGACGCTGCGATCGATGCGGGCGTCACCCTGTTCGACACGGCCGACATCTACGGCGGCACGCTGTCCGAGACGTTCCTCGGACGGATCCTGCGGGGGCGTCGCGACCGCATCGTGCTCGCGACGAAGTTCGGGATGGACGTCGCCCCCGACAAGACCGGCGCCGCGCCGGCGTACATCCGCCAGGCGCTGCGCGACAGTCTCGAGCGTCTGCAGACCGACCACATCGATCTCTACCAACTGCACCAGCCAGACCCGACGGTCCCGATCGCCGACACCCTCGCGACGCTCGACGAGCTCGTCCGTGACGGCTTGGTGCGCGAGATCGGCTGCTCCAACTTCTCGGCAGAGCAGCAGACCGAGGCAGCGAACGCGGTCGCCGACGGCGCCGCCCGGTTCGTGAGCGTCCAGAACGAGCTCAGCCTGCTCGAAACCGGCGATCTGGTCGACGGCCTGGCGGGAGCCACCGCGCTCGGACTCGCGTACATCCCGTTCTATCCGCTCGCCAGCGGCGTACTGACCGGGAAGTACCGGCGCGGCGAGAAGCCTGCGGCCGGCACCAGGCTCGCCGCCTACAACGAGACGCCATCCGACGACGAGTTCGACCGCGTGGATGCGCTCAGCGCGTTCGCTGCACGGAAGGACCGCTCGCTGCTGGAGCTGGCGATCGGGTGGCTCGCGTCGCTCGACCCTGTCGCCTCGGTGATCACCGGTGCGACGAAGCCGGAGCAGATCCAGAGCAACGCCGAAGCGTCGACGTGGCGATTGACCGGAGAAGAGTTGGCCGAGGTCGCCGAGCTGCTCGCGTAAACGGGATCAGCGCTCGACGAGGAACGAGACCTGCCAGAACGTGACGGCCTCGTTGGCGAGCGCCACCCGTTCCACGTGTGGACGGAGGCCCTCCGTGGGTGCGAGCCCACGGATCTGCAGACGAGAGCGGGCGATCGTCACCGCAGACCCTTCCGTGATGCCGGGGGCGTTGTTCACGCAGACCGTCTCGACCATGCCCCAGGTATCGGCCGCGGCGGGGTCGAAACTGTGGGCGACCACCCCGGACCAACTTCCCCACCCGGTGTAACTACGCGATCGAAGGTAGGCGTCAACGACGCCGGCATCTGCGGTGTCTGACGGATGAGGTGACTAGACTTCCGGTTGGAGGATCTCGGGCATGAGCCAATCATCGAGGGGCATCATCATCGGGGTCGTGATCTTGGCGGTGGCAGTCGCGTTCATCTGGTATCAAGGCAACCAGCGTCCGGAGTTCGGCGCGTGCACACGATGGGGCGGGAATAGTTCGGTGACGATCTACTACCGGCAGGGCGACCCGTCGTACGCGACCTACACGTCGGCGGACTGTTCCGAGGAAAGCCGCATCACCATCTAGTCGGCCCTGGCGCTCCTGCCGACCGAAGGTTCATCGATGCCCCAATCGTCCGGCACGTAGTCGGGGACGACGATCGGCGACGGCAGCAACGGCAGGTTGTCGGTGACTGGTCGGTCGACCTCGATGCCGCGCTGGCGATGCGTTCCCCAGCACAGCGTGAATCCCGCGAAACACCACAGCGTGCAGCAAGCCAGAAGCATGAACGCGAACGGCCAATCGATCCTCATGGCATACCCACTTCCTGCAGCTCCTGCTGCGAAGAACCCTCCCCGGATCGTTCTCTTGGTGCCCAGCCTGGTGCATCTCAAACAACCAGACCGCGTCCCGCACAGCGGCGCCCTCGTGGGGCCGGACGAACGCCCGAGCTTGCATCCGACGGACCTCGGTCCGCGGCGAGGCGGAGCGCCCACCCATCGCCATCGTATGGCTTGTGCGCACGTCGTGCACGAGGGAGGAGAGCTACAGCGTTCCGCTCACGTGACTCGGCCTTCGCCGTCGCGCGAGCCGCCCGGCGGAGATCCCTTCACCACAGTCGGTCGATGCTCCCCGGATAGAGCTCGATCCGGACCCCGAGGAAGGCTTCACGCCGAGCCTGGGCGCGCCCACTGAAGAACCCACCCAGCGTCGCCTTGTCGAAGCCGTCGCCGTCGCTCGGGAACGGGTCGTCCGGCGTACCGCCGATCAGCACCGTTCCGGGCAGGTGCTCCCATCCAGCTCGTTCGTAGAAACCCAGCAGAGGCGCGTCACAGGTGAACAACCCGATGTCGGCACCGCTGGCCGCGATCGATCGCCGTGCCTCGGCGACCAGCCGCCCGCCGTAGCCATGACCCCGCTCCACTTGATCGGTCACCACGGCCGCGAGCCCGGAGGCCGACCACCGCTCGCCCGCGTGCTCGACCTCCTTCGACAACACGTCCAACGCGGCCAGCACCTTCCCGTCGTCGCGGACCAACAGCGCGGAGACGGGGGCGAGCGCAGGATCGTGCCAAGGACCGCCGGTGGTCTCGACCGCCGGCCACGCCTGATCCTGCAACGCAAGCATCTGACCGCGAAGCTCGACCGGGACGTCCGCCTCCGGGAAGGTCATCATCCGTAGCTCGCTCACGTCGGACCGCCCTCGCTTCATCATCTCGATACGTCAGGATGGATGGGCGGCGGCCCGGATGACAGAAAGACCGGGCGAAAGGCCCGGTCTTTTCTGAACAACCGAACGAGATCAGTACTTCTTGGGAACGATCTTCTTCGGCGTGATCTTCTTGGGCGTGATCTTCTTCGGCTTGATGGCCTTCACGCTCGTCTTCTTGGCCTCGCGGGAACCCGCTGACGACTTGTCGGTCGCGGGGTGCTTCGGCTGGATCTTCTTGTCGGCCATCCTCGCCCCTTCTTCCTGCCGGGCCGGTTGACCCGGTTGACATCTGCATCATGCCGTCGACCGCTCGCAACGCCGGTAGCGAGGGTCACGTCTGACGAGTGCTTCTCGTCACCGCTGCCTTGTGCTTCGCGTCACCTCTTCGCCAGACCTCGGGGATGCCTGACGTGCGCGGACCTTGAGGTAGGTGAGGAGCTGCGCCCTCGGTTGGAGCTCGTCCTGCTGACCGACACGTACACGCCCTCTCCTTGTTGCTCGTTGGCTTGCCCCTCTTCGATGACGGGATGACACTTCACCTGTCATGAGGAACCGAGGCGGGCACGTCCTCGCAACCGTCGTATTCACCGACATCGTCGACTCAACGACCCTTGCAAGGGACCTTGGCGACGCTCGCTGGCGGGTATTACTCGATCGTCACCACGAGATAGTCCGAAAAGCTCTGAAGCGCTACCACGGCAAGGAGATCGATAACGCTGGCGACGGCTTCTTTGCCAGCTTCCCGGATCAAGTCGATGCGATCCGATGCGCATGCGAGATCAGCACCGACGTGCGGGAGCTCGGGATCGAGGTTCGCGCGGGCTGCCACGTCGGGCAGGCCGAGGTCATCGGTCGCAAGCTCGGTGGCGTCACGATCCACGCAGGGGCACGGGTGATGTCGCAAGCGGCCCCAAGCGAAGTCCTCGTCTCGGCCGTGATCAAAGACCTCGTGCCGGCGTCCGGATTCACGTTCGCCGACCGAGGTGAGCGACAGCTGAAGGGCATCGATGGTGCTTGGCACCTGTACGCCGTCGAAGCGATCGAGGGGGAGAAGCGTCCACCACCGCTGGACCCCGAAGAAGCGGCGCTCCGGCGAGCATCGATCAAGCCTCCTGCTTTCGTCGAGAGGAGATGGGGCCGAGTCGCGATCGGAGCCGCGGTCCTCTTGCTGGTGATGGGAGCAGCGGCAACGTACCTCGGTCGGTCCAAGCGGCCGGAGCCGGTCAACGTCCTCCCAAGCTCCGTCGTTCGGATCGACCCCACAACCCATAGCGTCGTGGCCGATGTTCCCGTGGCGGAGCCCGCTGCCGCTCCGATGATCTTTCTCCCGCCGAACCGGGTCTGGGTCCTCAGCCAGCGTCAGCAGGTCATCTCCGTCATCGATACGAATTCGAACGGCGTTTCCGGGCAGGTGCCGATCGGACGGGGGGAGGCCAACGCGCCCGTCCTTCATTCCGGGATGGTGCACGCCTTCGACGGCGTATACGTCACCCCGGTCGACTCGCCACGCTCCGTCGAGAAGATCGACCCCTCCCTGGGCGTCGCGGACCCCCCGCCGCTGAAGACGACAGGCCAAACAGGCGATCTCGCCTTCGGCTCCGGCGACCTCTGGGTGTCGGTGCGGGAGGGGAACACGGGGTATGTGGAAGCGATGAGCCCCCACGGACAGTTCCGCTGCCAAGGGCGCGTCGGGAACGGCGCCACCAACGTCGCGTACGGCCAGAAGGCCGTGTGGGTCTCGGATCACGACTACTTCAGCGTCACGAAGGTCAGCCCCGTCACCTGTAAGTCGTATCCCGTTCCCCTGACAGGGACCTCCGGGGAACCTACGGGTATCGGCTTCGGATTCGGCTTCGTTTGGGTGTCGGACAGCATCGCCGGCGTCGTCTACAAGATCGATCCTTCGGCGCTTAGCGTGGTGGATACGATCCCGGTCTCGGGCCCCGGACGCGGCTACCAGAGCGACGTCGTCGAGCTCGATGGAAGCATGTGGGTGGCGAGCCCTGACGCGGACACGATCGAGCAGATCGATCCGGATACGAACGCGGTGGTAAACAGGATCCACTTGCCGTATGCGCCACAGAGTCTCCTTGCGGCGAACGGCAGCCTCTGGGCGACCGTCACGCAGTTCCCTCGCTGAACACTCCGCGACACTTCAGGATCGCCCGGAGATCGCCCGAGCCGCTATGGAGTCATCGCACCGATGGACTGGTTCCGCAGGTGGATCGGTGGGGCGGGCAGGACTTGAACCTGCGACCGACGGATTATGAGTCCGCTGCTCTGACCAACTGAGCTACCGCCCCGTGGTACGAGCAGAACCTACTCGTTCAGCCTCGGTCAGGAGAAGAGCGACCCGAGATCCCAGTCGTCGGATGGCGGCTCGTCCGGGCGCGGTGGATGCGCGCCTCGCGCGGCCTCCAGCGGCTCCAGCCGGTCGGCGAGCTCGTCGAGCTTGGACCGAACAGGCTCGGGGTCGAACCCCTTGCGAACGGTGGCGAACCGACGGTCTCTGACCTGGTCTGCCGTGTACAGAACGCCGTGGGCCGGGATGACCGCGTGTCCCGCTTCGCGGGACTCGATCTGCTGCGTCACGTCCTCGAGGAAGGTCGTGACTTGCGCGCGGTCGAATCCGCGCCTCTGCACGGGAAGGTTCCACGCCCCCGCCCTCGTGGGCTGCGGAGGCGCCTGCCACGCCGGTGGCGGCTTCAGGCTCTTCGGATCGAACGGCAGGTCGGGTTGCTGCGAACGCACGGCTTCCCTCCGGCTCCCGAGGCTATCGCCGGTGGTCCGATACGTGAAGTCGGCTAGAAGCCCTCGTTGTACTCGTCATCGGTGACGGGATCGCCCCACTCGGGGTCGCCCCCGTTGACCGCCACGTGCACGAGCGGCGAATCGGGTGTGCCACCGTGGAAATGCCACTCCCCCGGTGCGACGTGGATCACGTCGCCTGCTTCCAGGATGTGGCCAGCTTCGCCACGGCTCCGGACCCGACCTCGGCCGGCCACCGCGTACAGGAACTGCCCGCCGGAGTGTTGATGCCAGTGGGTCCGGGCGCCGGCCGCGAAGGAGACGACCCCGACGTTCGCCTCGTCGGCGACGATCGTGCCGCGGAGCGAGACCTCGCCCGTGAACCGGCCTGTGTCGCCGTGCTCGTAGGACGCGTCGGCCGCGCGAGCGATCTCCATGCGACGAAGCGTACCGGCTGGCCGCCGTACCCCCAGCTACGATGGGGCCATGACCGAGTACCGCACCGAGACAGACTCGATCGGCTCGATCGAGGTCGACGCGTCGCGATACTGGGGGGCGCAGACCGAGCGCTCGATCCACCACTTCTCGATCGGCTGGCCCGACGTCGACCGCATGCCGCGCGAGGTCGTCCACGCGATCGGCATCCTCAAGAAGGCGGCGGCGCAGGCGAACATGGACCTCGGCCGGCTCGACCCGTCGATCGGCGACTTCATCCTGCAAGCCGCCGACGAGGTGATCGATGGGTCGCTCGACGAGCACTTCCCGCTGTACGTCTGGCAGACCGGGTCGGGCACGCAGTCGAACATGAACGGCAACGAGGTGATCTCGAACCGCGCGATCGAGCTCGCCGGCGGCACGCTCGGGTCGAAGGAACCCGTGCATCCGAACGACCACGTCAACCTGTCGCAATCGTCCAACGACACGTTCCCGACCGCGATGCACATCGCCGCCGCGATGACGATCCGCGAGCGACTCGAGCCGCAGGTGCGCGCGCTCCGCGACGCGCTGAACGAGAAGGCAGCTGCCTACGCCGACGTCGTGAAGATCGGGCGAACGCACCTGCAGGACGCGGTGCCGCTCACGCTCGGCCAGGAGTTCTCGGCATACGTGGCGCAGCTCGATGCCGACCTCGAGCGGATCTCGGTCGCGATGGGCGGACTGTACGAGCTCGCGATCGGGGGCACCGCGGTCGGCACCGGGCTGAACGCCCCGGACGGGTTCGGCGATCTATGCGCGTCGAAGATCGCCGCGATCACCGGCCTGCCGTTCGTCGCTGCTCCCAACGCGTTCGCCGCGCTCGCCGCCCACGATGCGGTCGTCTTCATGAGCGGCGCGCTGGCCACGCTCGCCGCGTCGCTGATGAAGATCGCGAACGACATCCGCTGGCTCGGCTCCGGCCCACGCGCCGGAATCGGCGAGTTGGTCCTGCCGGAGAACGAGCCGGGGAGCTCGATCATGCCCGGCAAGGTCAACCCCACCCAGTCCGAGGCGATGACGATGGTCGCGGTGCAGGTCCTCGGCAACGACACCGCGATCAAGATCGCCGGGTCACAGGGCAACTTCGAGCTCAACGTGTTCAAGCCGGTACTGATCAAGAACCTGCTCCACTCGACGGTGCTGCTCGCCGACGCGAGCCGGAACTTCCGCGCGTTCTGCGTCGAGGGCCTTGAACCCGACCGCGAGCGGATCGACGACCTCGTGCATCGATCGCTCATGCTCGTCACGGCGCTCACGCCGCACATCGGCTACGACAAAGCGGCTGAGATCGCGAAGAAGGCGCACCACGAGGGCACGACGCTGAAGCAGGCCGCGCTCGCGCTCGGCTACCTGACCGAGGCCGAGTACGACTCGATGGTCGTGCCCGAGGACATGGTCTAGGGCTCGGCTCCCGTCGCGACCGGTCGCGACGGGTCGTGCACCCAGTCCGACCACGAGCCTTCGTACAGACGCGCGTCGCCGAAGCCCGCGAGCTTGAGCGCGAACACGTCGAGCGAGGCGGTGACGCCGCTGCCGCAGTACGCGATCGGCACGGCGTCCTCGGCCACCCCGAGGGCCTCGAATCGATCTCGCAGTTCTTGCGGCGAGCGGAACCTGCCGTCGGCGCCGAGCACGTTCGGGAACGGCGCCGACCTCGCGCCGGGGATGTGCCCCGCCACCGGATCGATGGGCTCCGTCTCGCCGCGGTAACGCTCCCCCACGCGGGCATCGAGGACCAGGTCGCCCGATCGAAGCGCCTCCGCGACGCCATCGGCATCGACGATCCGTTGCTCTGGCCAGAGCCGCACGTCTGCCGTTGCCGCCGGTCGTGGGGTGGCTGGGCCTGATCCGCGCGGACCCGGCCACGCGGACAGACCCCCGTCGAGCAGCGCGCATGGCCGGCCCACGGCATCGAGCAGCCACCACAGCCGGGCGGCGACGGAACCCCCGCCGTCGTCATAGGCGATCACCAGGTCGTCCCGGCCGATCCCTCTCGAGGCGAGCGCGGTGGCGAACCGCTCGGGGTCTGGCAGCGGGTGCCTGCCCGGCCCCTCGACGAACGGCACGCCCGCGAGGTCGCGATCGACATCGAAGAACACCGCCCCAGGGATGTGGCCGGCCTCGAAGGCCCGCTCGGCCTCGGCGGCCCCGCCGGTGGCCGACCAACGGACGTCCGCGACCACCACATCGTCGCGATGTGACTCGAGCCACGTCGCGTCGACGAGCAGGTCGTTCATCCCGAGAGCGTGACGATCACCGGCGCGTGATCGCTGGGCTTGCCTTCGCCGAACGTCGGCTTGCGCTCGTCACGCTCGACGACGACCTCCTTGAGCCTCGCGGCGATCGGCGCCGAGCCGAGCGCGAGGTCGATCCGGAGCCCCCAGCCCTTGTGGAAGGCACCTGCCTGATAGTCCCAATAGGCGAAGGGTCCCTGGACGTCGCCGGCCGAGGCTCGACCGAGATCGGTCAGGCCCCAGTCCATGAGCGCGCGAAGTCGTTGGCGCTCGGGCTCGCTCGCGAGGTTCTGGCCGGCCCACAGGGCCGGGTCCCACACATCGCGGTCGTCCGGCGCGATGTTGAAGTCCCCCGCGACGATCAGCGGCTGCTCCGGGTCGCGAGTGGTGTCGAGCCACGAGCGCAACGCCTCGAGCCACGCGAGCTTCGTCTCGTACGCGGGGTCACCGACCGCCTTCCCGTTGACGACGTACACGCAGACGACGTCGACGCCGCCGGCCTTCGCGGTGACGACACGCGACTGCTCCGGCACCGGGTCACCGGTGAACCCCGTGGACACGTCCTCGAGCCCGACGCGAGACAGGATCGCGACGCCGTTGTAGGCGCGCTGGCCGAGCGTGGCGATCTCATAGCCGGCCGCCGAGACCTCCATCGTCGGGAAGTCCGCGTCTTCGACCTTGGTCTCCTGGAGGCACACGATGTCGGGCTCGTGCCGCTCAAGCGCCGCGAGGAGCCGCGCTAGGCGCTGCCGGATGGAGTTCACGTTCCACGTGATGAGCTTCATGCCGGGACCTCCGCGAGGTGGTCACGGACGACCTCGGCGAGCATGTCGCAGAACGCGGGATCCGCGTTCGGCATCGGGGTTCGCGCGAACGCGAGGCCCGCCTCGTTCGCCTCCGCGGTCGCCTCGATGTCGAGGTCGTACAGCGTCTCGAGATGGTCGGCGACGAAGCCGACGCAACACACGACGCACGCGGTGCGCCCCTCAGCGGCGAGCTCGGGGATGACCTCGTCGATGCCGGGCCCCCACCACGGGTCGGCGGTACGCCCGACCGACTGCCACGCGATCCGGTGATCGTCGAGCCCGACCTCTTTCGCGACGAGATCGCCGGTCTCCTGCAGGCCGTCGCGGTAGCGGCACGACGGTTCGCAATCACAGGTCTTGCATCGCTGACTGCCGTCGGGAAGCGTCCGGGTCGGCAGCGAGTGGGCCGTGAAGAGCACGGTGACCTTGTTCCGCGCCTCGTCGTCCAGCGTGTCGAGCGTCTTGCGGAGGCGGTCGGCCACCCACGCGATGAACCTCGGGTGATCGTGGAACGAGCGCACGAACGTGATCGGCAGGTCGAGGCCGCGCTCGGCGATCGCCGCTTCGGCGCGATCCACGTACGTCTCGACCGACATCCCCGACCAATGGGGCGCCATGACGATGCCGATCGCGCGGTCCACCCCGTCGGACGCCATCTGCTCGACCGCGTCGGCGATCGTCGGCGACGAGTGCTTCATCCCGAGGTACGCGCGGAAGGTGTCGCCGCCGTCGGCGTTCAGGCGCTCGACGATGCCGTTCGCTTGGGCCGTGGTCGTGTCGAGCAGCGGGAAGCGGTTCCCGATCGCCGCGTAGCGGGCGCGGAGCTGCTCGAGATGCTCGGGAGCCGGCGTCCGGCCGCCTCGGATGTCGGTGTAGTAGCGCTCGATATCGTCGGGGCCGCTGGCGGTGCCGTACGCCATCACCAGCACGCCGGTCGATCGATCGGTCACGGTGGATCCTTCCGGTCTCAGGAAGGAGCCAGGATAGAGGGGGAGCCGGACGCGCTACGTCGAGCGCCAGTCGGACCAGCGTGAGGCCGGGGGCGTGATCTCACCCGGCTGTGGGGCCTCCGGGAACAGGAGCCCCTCGTCCTCCTCGGCGTCGTCGTCCTCCTCGGCCTCCGCTTCCGCGTCGCGGATATCGACCACGGTGTCGTCGCGATCGGGCCGCAACGAGGTGCTGAGCGCGGCGATCCGGGAGTCCAGGGCGGCGAGCCGCTCCTCGAGCTCTCCCAGCCGGCCTTCGGCCTCGGCGGCACGGTCGGCGTCGGCCATCGTGAGGGCCCGAGCTTCCTCGGCGGCCGCCAACGCCGCCTCCGCCTCATCCGCCCGGATCTGTGTGGCGGCGGCCTCGTTCATCTCGCTCACGACGGTCCGCAGGCTCGATTCGAGGTCGACGACCTTGAGCCGCAGGCGGTCGGCGAGCTCTACCGAGCGCCGCGCCGACTCTTCCATGCGTGCGGTCTGCTCGGCCGCGGCGTCTGCTGGTTGGGCTATAGCCGCAGCGCCGACCTCCGCGAGCGCACGGCGCAGGCTGGCCTCGAGCTCGACCACGCGGGTCCGGAGGCGATCCACCTCGCCGCGCGTGGACATGAGCTCGCCTTCCATCAGCTCGGCGCGCCGGACCGCGTTCTCCGCACGACCCTCAGCCTCGAACAACGACTGTTCCGACGACTGCGTGCGGGCGGCCAGATCGGCGAGATCCTCGACGGCGCCCTCGAGCTCGGCGATCTTGTTGCCGTCACGGACAGCGAGCTCGGTCAGCGACCGTTCACGCTCGTGCGCCGCGGCGACCTGCACCTCCAGCGCTTGGATCCGCTCGAGCGCGAAGCGCTCGCTCGGTCCGATGGCGCCACCCTCGAGCGCACGCGGACGCAAACGCGCACGAAGATCTTCCGTGCGATCGGATGGCGGCGTCCTCTCCGGGGGCGTCATGTTCGTACCGGAGGGTACCCCCCCTACCTCGTGCCGTGTAGCTCCCAAGGGCGATGCGGACCACGTCCGAAGACCTAGGTCCGTCGCCGACGCCGCAGGTCAGTGACAGGCGGTGTTGTCGGAGTCCTGAACGTCGATCCGGGACCGGAACGAACTGCCAGTCGTGGCTCGTCGACCGCAGCGTCAGCTTCAAGATCCCGTAGGTCGTGTTGTTGCGCACCTGGCTGTTCGGATCCGGGGTGCGCATCCCGGTGAAGAGCGCGCCGCCGCCCGTGCCGACGACGAACTGCCGAAACCCCGCGCGTATGCTTGGCCGTTGACGACGACCTTGCACGTCGGGCCCATCTCCCACCTGACCCGCGCTTATCTGTACCGGGATGACCCGGCATTCCCTGCTGGGACGCCGGGCTATCGTCGCCGCCCGCGTTCGTCGTCAGTCGGTCTACGTTCGACCCGTCGGGACCATGCCCCCTAATAGCCTTCCGGTTCACGGCTGGCCACGACGAAGAGCGCCGCAGCTAGAAACCCCAGCAGAAACCCCACAGCCAACGCACCGATGATCGACCACATAACGGCACCTCCCCATCCAGGGTGCGCCGTCTTGATGGCGTTTCAACGACCCCAAAGGGAACGGACGTTGACAGATCCCAGGAGGGCAGGGGCGCGACGAGGAAGAAGGCCGTGTTTGCGGAGAGATCATCTTCGGGAACGCGGCGAGTGAAGGCACGGCGCCGGGCCGTGCGACGCTGACCGACTGGCACCTCCCGGTAGTTGGCTTCAGTCCCCGGCCGTCGAGGCCGCGGCGTACTAGTACGAGCAGGGAGAGGCTATGCCTCTCCCTGCTCCCCTCCATCTGCCAACTACGAACCCCGTCAGTCGTCGCAGGGGTTCGGCTCGTCTATCAGCGCGGGAGTGTTCGGAGGCAGTCCCACGAACGTTACGAGGAGCACGAGGTCCCCGTCCCCGGCGTTGCTCGCCTTGTGAACGTGCCCCGGCATCTCGGTGAAGACGTCGCCCTCGTTGTAGATCGTGCTCTTGCAGGTATCGCCGTCCTTAACCCGGACACTTCCCTCCCTGACGAGCACGAACGCGTACCCCGGATGCGAGTGCCATCCCGAGGTTCCGCCTGGATCTTGGTGGACGCGGACGAACAGCGTCACGCTCGGCCCGGAAGGCTGGATCGACAGCGAGTCGATCGTGGTCGATCCGAGTGGCGTCCCCTTGAACCCGTGGCTCGGCGTCGCAGCCGCGCTGCCGACCGAGGCCGCCACGCCTAGTGCGGCAACGATCCCTATGATGATCCGCTTCATATGGAGCCCCCTCTTTCGGTGCGGGCAAGACGTTGCGGGACGATGCTGTGGGAGGTCCACGGGACCGGCCCATGGGTGCCCGACGCACTGGTCCCTCCTTACTCTTTGGGTTCACCTATCTACGATGCGGGGAACCTCCGAGCCGCTTAGGTGGTCGCGGAATCAAGGGGTGCCGCGGCCCCCAGCTCAGACCCACTCGACCGCGAAGAAGGGCTGCCGCTTGGGCACCTTCGCCGAGGCCTCGGAGGCGAGGATCGCAGCGACGGTCCTCTGAGTTAGGGGCCGCACGCCCTTCATGGATCGCTCATGGGTTAGTCACGATGGAATCGACGACGAAGGAGGTCCCTGATGGCGACGAGATCGGAACGGAACGTTGGCCTGGGATCTGTGGCCGCGGGGATCGGGGCCATGGTGTTCGCGCTTCTATCGGGCTTGACGACAACCGATGGCGGCCCTGACTGGGTTGGGATCGTCACGGTAGCCGCCGGAGTGGTGCTGGTTGCGACCGGACTGTTCAACCTGTTCGTCACGGAACGGCCTAAGCAGCGTCGCGACGAGGGCGGCGCGGATCCAACTCGCCAGCAGATCGCGGATCGCCCGCTGTAGACGTAACCGGGCGACGACGTCCGTGTCTGCGATCGCGATCAACTGCGCTAGGGGTTCGAGCTCGCTGCGCACCTCGCCTGGCAGGACAGCCTGAGACGGAAGTGATGACTACCGCCGCACCCGCTTGACCGAGAAGCCGCACCAGCGGCACCGCGAGGCGCCACCATCACGACCTCGCCGCACGATCCACGTTGAACCAACGAGCCGAATCACGGCGTCACCTGCGATCTTCGCCTCCGCGGCGTGATGGCCATTCGGAATACGCCCATTCGGCCTATACATACCCGAGCGACTGTTATGTAGGCAGGCATGATGACCAACAGGAAGCGACCATTCGCGGTGTGTGCCTCCCTCGGGCTCGTCCTCCTGGGATTGGCCGCGACTCCGGCTCGGGCGGCGGCGGTAACGGTGGCGGCGGCGGGCGATATCGCTCTAGCGGACTCGCCGGGGACGGCCCAGACGCAGACGGCGAATCTGATCGGCGCGTTCGATCCGACGGCGGTCTTCCCGCTCGGCGACGAGCAGTACGAGGACGGAGCGCTCTCAGACTTCCAGTCCAGCTACGACCCGACGTGGGGTCAGTACCTCGACCGGTCGTACCCGGTGGTCGGGAACCACGAATATCAGACGCCCGGGGCGAGCGGGTACTACACGTACTTCGGCGCGAGAGCCGGTGACCCCAGCAAGGGCTACTACTCGTTCAACCTGGGGGACTGGCACATCGTGGCGCTGAACACGGAGTGCAAAAAGATCAACTGCGCAGCCGAAAGAACCTGGCTGAAGGCCGATCTCGATGCAGATACCCACACCTGCGATGCGCTCCTCTGGCACCGGACGGGGACCAAGTTTCCGACGACGATCGGCTCGGACAAGCACGTCGACCTCGGCCTCGCCGGGCACAAGCACGTCTACGAGCGGTATGCGCCGGTCGGCTCGTTCCACCGGTTCACCGTCGGTACCGGGGGCAAGTCGATCGGGAAGCTGTCCGGTACGCAGGTGATCGGAGCCCAGGCATTCGGGATACTGCGCCTGACGCTGTCAGAGGGTAGCTACACGTATGCGTTCCAAGATGTGACCGGCGCGATCCTCGACTCCGGGTCTGGGACGTGCACCGCCTGAGTTATCGGCGAATCTCGAACGTAGGCCACGCTCCCAACACGACGACGGCATCGATCGCGTTGCAGCGAATCGCCTGTTCGGCCCAGGGCGCTGTGCTCGGCGCATCGTGATCGGGTACAACTCGCGGGCGAGAAATCTGAACCCGCTGGGGAGATGGCTCCGGGGGAGAGACTTGAACTCTCAACCTACGGATTAACAGTCCGCCGCTCTGCCGATTGAGCTACCCCGGAACGGGACGCGGGCGAGTCTACCTGGCCTTCCCTGGCAGTGGCCTTTTCGGCAGCGGCCCTCCCGGCGCCTCGCGGTACGCTCCTTCCCTATCGACCGGGAGGGAGCCTCGATGAAGCTGCGCACGCTGTTCCTGTTCGGCGCCGGAGTCGTGACCGGCCTGATGATCGCGAAGAAGCTGTCGGCCGACGACGAGGCGATCGTTCACGGCCCGCAACAGACGCGATCGGCCAACCCGATGGTGCGCGCGTTCTCCGACCGGACGTCGGCCTTCTCGGATCGTGCGACCGTCCGAAGCCTCGACGCCATCCGGCGTGCGCGTGTGGCGATCCGCGACCGGCTGGCCGAGCAGGGGTACGACGAAGCCGCCTGGAGCTGATCTACCAGGACGGCTGCCAGGAGGGCACCGCGCCGCGGTTGGCCGCGTTGCAGTCCGCATACGTGGCGTTGGTGATCTCGCCGTACCTGATGTCGTGCGGCGGATCGTCCAGCAGGAAGAAGCAGGTCCCCGACTTGGAGAACGACGCGATGGTGAGCACGCCGCCGGTGGTGTCTCCGCTGACCGTGGTGGGGGTCGTGCTGGACAGCGACGCAGACACCCACTGCACGCTCTGGTCGACCGCTTGGAACTCGGGGATCGTCGCGGGCGCGTAGCCGTCGTAGTCGGTGAAGACGACGCGTCCAGACGTCAACGCCACCCGCAGGGCCGACTGTGCGGCGCGGTCCTGCGCCCGGTTGCGCGCCCCGAGGAACGTGGGCAGCGCGATCGCCACGAGGATCCCGATGATGAGCACGACGACCATCAACTCGATCATCGTGAAGCCGTCGTCTTCCCGTACCCGCGATGCCCGCATATGTTCGATCCGTTCCCTTCGGCGGTTGGAAGCCCATCGACGCATGCGGGCGCCATGTTGAGGGTTCCTGCACTAGTGCGAACGGGCCAATCACCGATTCCCCCGAAAGGAGGAACGGCCCTGTCCCCTATTCGAGGTAATCGCGCAGCTTCTGCGACCGACTCGGGTGACGCAGCTTGGAAAGCGTCTTCGATTCGATCTGCCGGATCCGCTCGCGGGTGACGCCGAATTCCTTCCCGACCTCTTCGAGCGTGCGCGGGTGACCGTCGACCAGACCGAACCGGAGTTGGATCACTTTCTTCTCGCGCTCGGACAAGGTGTGCAGGACGCCCTCGAGCTGTTCCTGGAGCAGGATGAAGCTCGCGGCATCGACGGGGACGACCGCGTCGGCGTCCTCGATGAAGTCGCCGAGCTGCGAATCCTCTTCCTCGCCGATCGGGGTGTGGAGCGAGACCGGCTCCTGCGAGACCTTCTGGATCTCGCGCACCTTCTCGGCGCTGATGCCCATCACCTTGCCGATCTCTTCGGGTGTGGGCTCGCGGCCGAGGTCCTGCAGCAGCTGGCGCTGCACACGGACGAGCTTGTTGATCGTCTCGACCATGTGCACCGGGATGCGGATGGTGCGCGCTTGGTCTGCGATCGCGCGGGTGATCGCCTGGCGGATCCACCACGTCGCGTACGTCGAGAACTTGAAGCCCTTGTCGTAGTCGAACTTCTCGACCGCGCGGATCAGGCCGAGATTGCCCTCCTGGATCAGGTCGAGGAAAAGCATGCCGCGCCCGACGTATCGCTTGGCGATCGACACGACCAACCGGAGGTTGGCTTCGATCAGCTTGCGCTTGGCGAGCTGCCCGTCGCGCTCCACCCGCCGGCAGAAATCGTGCAGCTCAGGCTCGGTTTTCGGCCGGTAGCTCTTCGCGATCTTGTCGCGGCCGATGCCCTCGACCTTGCCGAACGCGTTGAGCTGGTGGTCGCGGATCTCCCAGACCTTCTCGACCATGAACTTCAGAGCCTTCGGCTCGGGCTTGCCGTCCTCGGCGGTCTGATGCTGCAGCGCGGTTGACAGCTCGCCGGCCTGGATACGTCGCGCGAGGTCGACCTCTTGCGCAGCGTTCAGCAGCGGGACCTTGCCGATCTCCTTGAGGTACATGCGCACCGGGTCGTTGGTCGGCGCGCGCAGCAGATCGACCTCGATGCGCACCTGTGTGGCGGCGTCGGTGTCGTCGCCGGGAACCTCGATGACTTCGACGCCCTCGGCGGTCAGATGTTCCTGCACCTGCGTGAGGAACTCTTCGACCTGCTCCTGCGTGAAGTCGTCGACGGGGACGGCTTCGAGGAGGTCCTCGGAGGTGACGAAGCCGCGCTCGCGGCCTTTGGCGACCAGCTGCTCCTTGACCTCGTCGAGGCTGAGCGGCTCGGCTTCGCGGGCTGGAACGCTCATGCTTGGCCCTGGGGGGTATCTATCACGACCGCGTAAGTGTACGGAAGCAGGCTCATGGTGACCGCTCCTTCGATCGACGCAGCTCGCCGTCGATCTCCACGAGTCTCCGGAAGAGCTCGTCATAGTCAGCATCGGTCGTCGGGTTCATCCGCTGGAGCTTGCCGCGGATCTCGTCGCTCTGCGCCTTGAGCACGAACGTGCGCAGGCGGTCGGCGACCGCCTCCGCGTACGCGGGCGTGGGCTCGCCCTCGAGCGGCTCGACGATCAACGCAGCGACCTTCGCGGCGAGATCACCGTCTTCGCCGCCGACGATCGTGCTCGAGTCCCACTTCACATCGCGGAGCGCTGCGAACAGCGCGCGTTGTTTCGGCGTCGAGAAGTCGGACTCGTCGATGGTCGCGGCGAGGTCCGGTCCGAGATCGCCGCGCGCGATGAGCTTGACCACTTCGCGCTCGAGGCGTTCGCGCGCGGTGCCGCGTTTCATCGTCGACGCGACCTCGGCGGGCTTGCCGCTGAGATCGCGCGCGAGCGACTGGGCGACGCTCGCGTGCGAGACGCCGGCGAGATCGGCGAGCAAGCCCTCGTACTCGGACCGGCGGATCGGGTCGTTGAGGCGCTCGAGGATCGGCAGGGCATCGGCCACCGCGGCGGACCGGCCCTCGATCGTGCCCAGGTCGTGCCGCTCGACCGTGCGCCGGACCATGTACTCGACGAGCGGCCTGGCCGAGGCCGCGGCCGCGCTGACGGCATCGGCGCCGTGCTTGGCCACGAAGTCGGCGGGGTCCAAGCCGTCGGGCATGATCAGCACGACCGCGGTGATCGGGTACCGCTCCTGGAAGCCGAACGCCCGCTCGGCCGCCCGGGCGCCGGCCTCGTCGGAGTCGAACGACAGGATCGCGCGGGTCGCGAAACGCGAGAGCTGCTCGAAATGGCGTTCTCCCAGCGCCGTGCCACAGGTCGCGACGACGTTGGTGATGCCGGCCTGTGCCAGCCCGATCACGTCGGTATAGCCCTCGACGACGAACACGTCGCCGCTCTTCGCGACCGCCTGCCGGGCGCGATGCATGTTGTAGAGGACCTCGTGCTTGCGGTAGATCGGCGTCTCGGCGGTGTTGAGATACTTCGCCTGCTCCCCCGCGCGGGCGTCGGACGGGAGCACGCGGGCCCCGAAGCCGATGTGGCGACCCTGAAGGTCTTGGATCGGGAACGTGAGCCGGCCACGGAACCGGTCACGGACGGTCCCGTCTTCACCTCGGCTCGCGAGGCCCGCCTCGAGCAGGATCTCGGACGAGAGATCGCGGTTGCCGGCGAGCCGCCGGAGCAGGAAGTCCGAGTAACCCGGCGCGTACCCGATCTCGAAGGTCTCGATCGACTCGGGCGTGATGCCGCGTTCGGTCACGTACGCGCGGGCGTCGGTGGCCTCCTTGCCCGACGTCAGCATCGTCGAGAACAGCGACGCGGCCTGCTCGTTCGCCCGGAACAGGGCCTTGCGACGCTCGGCCGCCCGTCGTTCGGTCGCCGAGTCGCCCTCGTACCGGAGAGTGACGCCGGCGGTCGAGGCCAGCCGCTCGATCGCCTCGACGTACGAAAGGTGCTCGAGTTCGCGCAGGAACGTGATCGCATCACCGCCCTTGCCGCACCCGAAGCAATAGAAGACCTGTTTGGCCGGCGACACGCTGAACGAGCCGGTCTTCTCCTGATGGAACGGGCACAGGCCGGTCAGCGAGTCGTGGCCGGACTTCTTGAGCGTGAGGTACTGGCCGACGAGCTGGACGATGTCCGTCCGTTCCTTGACTGCCTCGACGTCTTCTTGGCGGATGCGGGCCACAGGTCCCCCGGTTACAGGAGCCAACCCCGGGGAAGGAAGAGCTGCTCGTAGGTTCGGACTGCGTATCGGTCGGTCATGCCGGCGATGAAGTCTGCCACGCGGGTGGCGAGGTCGCCCGGAACCCGGTGGTACTCGGCGGGAAGCTCGTCCGGATGGTCGTGGTAGTAGGCGAACAGCTCGCGAAGGAGCTTGATCGCTCGGTCGTGCTCGTCCCCCGCCGCGGTGCGCAGGTAGACCTCGGCGAACAGGAAGTCTCGGAGCCCGTCGAGGGCTCGGAAGACCTGGGGCGACAGCCGGACCTCAGCGGCATCGGTGCTGGTCGCGACCAGGTCGGTGACCAACGTGTTGATCCGCTCGGCGTGGGTCTCGCCGAGGATCTCGATCGCCTGTGCCGGGAGTTCCTTCGGGTCGAGCACGCCGGCTCGCATCGCGTCGTCCACATCGTGGTTGACGTAGGCGATCCGGTCCGCGAACCGAACGACCTGCGCCTCGAGGGTCGAAGGCTCCGGCATCGACCACGGGTGGTGCAGGATGCCGTCGCGCACCTCCCAGCTGAGGTTGAGGCCCTCGCCGTCGTTCTCGAGGTAGTCCACAACCCGCAGCGACTGCTCGGAATGGCGGAACGGCCGCTCGAGCATCGGCGTGAGGGCCTGCTCGCCGAGATGGCCGAACGGAGTGTGACCGAGGTCATGGCCGAGGGAGATCGCTTCGGTCAGGTCCTCGTTGAGCCCGATCGCACGCGCCGCCGTTCGGGCGATCTGGCTGACGTCGAGCGTGTGGGTCAAGCGGACGCGGTAGTGATCGCCTTCGGGGGCGAGGAAGACCTGCGTCTTGGCCTTGAGGCGTCGGAACGCCTTGGCGTGGACGATCCGATCGCGGTCTCGCTGGAAGCACGTGCGCAGCGGATCGAGCGCCTCGGTGCGCTCGCGGCCTTTCGACTCCGCGGAACGCACGGCGAACGGCGACAACGTGTCGCGCTCGATGCGTTCGGTGCGTTCACGGGGGGCTTCCACGAAGCCATGGTACCGGCGCCCTCCGACGCAGCTCAGCTGCCGCCAAAGATCCGGTAATAGAGGTATGCGAACGTCTCTCTCGCGTACTCCTTGCCTCGCGTGATCACCGAGGTGTCCGCCGAGGTCCACGTCGCCGATGGATACGCCTCGATGCCGAGGTCGCTTCCCATCGCGTCGAGCCGTGCGTTGTGCCATGGATCCGAGACGAGGAACGCCGAGTCGAGACCGCGTCGCGCCATCTCGTTCGTCGCGGCTTGCAAGCTCTGATACGTCGTGTGCCCGATCGGGATCGCCACGATCTTGTCGGCGGGGACGCCGTGTTGCTCCAGATACGCGGCACCCGAACCGGCTTCGGTGTAGCGGTCGCCCGGCTGCTTCGATCCCACGGTGATCACGAGATCGGCTCGTCCCTGGTTCCACAACAACACGGCGTGGTCGAGTCGACCCTGGAACACCGGCGACGGGACGCCGTTGTATTGCGCAGCGCCGAGCACGACGATCGCGTCCGCACGCTGGACGTCGGCAGCACCATCGTGATGCGCGGCTCGCCAGACCGTGACCGCCGACCCGCCGACCAGAACGGATGCGACGAAGGCGATGAGGAAGACAATGGTCCAGACCGGGTGTCTGCGGAACCAGCCCACGGAGGGATGCTACGGGGGCGGCGCGAAGCGCCGCCCCCACGCGAAGCGCCTACGTCAATCTGAGCACACGATCGTGACATCACCCAAGAACGCCGGTTCCTGAGACAGCAACGACACCAGAGCACGCACGTCCTCTCGGCTCTCGCGCTGGATCGCGAGGACATACCCGTCGGTGAACTCGTCGGGAAGTCCCTGGAGACACGCACCCGGCGAGATCACGACGGAACCCTCGAGCACGTTGCCGAGCTCATGCAGCACGTCGTTCCGAGCATCGTTCAGTCGTCCGGGGTCCTCGGCCGAGTCGAGCACTGCGACCCACGTCCCCATGGGGGCTCCGACCACCGGAGAACTCACCGATAGGGCCGACGACGCCGAAGACGACGCACCGGACGGACCCGTCGGAGTCGTGCCGGAGGCACACGCGGTCAGGGTGACAAGGGCCGCGACCGCGCTCCACCGCAAGAGTGACGAGCTGTGCGCGGTCACGGGACGACCACCCACATGTGGTCAGCGTAGTCGGGCAGTTTCGTCTGCAGTGCGACGAGTTCGGCGCTTCCGTCCGTCGTCGCGGGCAGCCGAACCACGACCGCCCAACGGTCGGGCTGCACGATCGTCGACCCACGGCCGCCCTGGACGACATCGACGGGCATGCTGCCGGCGTAGGTCGCTGTGACCTGCTGTGCCACGACGTCGGCCGCGACCGGGGTCGGGAAATCGCCGATCAACAGCGCCGCCTCCATCGGATCGCCGGGGTCGGTCGGCCCGGTCCGCTCGATCGACCGCACCCGCGGTGCGGGCGCAGCATGTCCGATGTGGTCTGGGTCGGGCACGTCCATGGGATCGACGGCAACCGCTCCACAGCCAACCGTCAGCAGACCGTTCGGCGTGTCGCGCTGGATCAGCCACGTCCCGGTCGCCCGGTCCGGGACGTTCCACAGACGAGCGCCGTCGGGCGTGTATCCAGCCAGGTACCGCTCCCCATCGAGTTCCATGACGCGATGCGCGCTCGTCCCGCGGAGCCGCCAGAGCGAGAACGCGGGGAGGGCGTCTTCAGATCCGCGTCCTTGGACGACCATGAACTCGACCGAGCCGTCGGCAGCGAGGAACGGCGTGCGGATCGCCGTCCACCGGTCGGTTCCCGCCGCGAACGCCGTGAGTCGATGCCACCGCCCGCTCCGGAGCAGCCAGAGGTCATCGGACCACTCATCCTCGGGCACGGCATCCGTCGGTGCGGCCGAAACCGCGGCGACGATGTCGCGCCCGACATAGACCGGTGCGAACACGATGCCGCCCGGCTCGGGACCGGCGATCGTTCGCGTTGCGGACGTCGAGCGCACGACGAGCCGGTCGTCGAGGCCCCACGCGACGGAACCTCGGGCCGACCAGGTCGGGTGGTACGCCTCTCCGGATTGCGGCAGAACCCGCGACCCATCCGGCGTCGCGAGGACGATCGCGTCGGCGCCCCGACGGTCTTCGACATACGCGGCGCCCTCGCCGCTCGTTGCGACCTGGCGTATGACCGCTTTCGATCCGAGCTGCGCTCCGGCGCCCAAGGCGCCGACACCGATGAGCTGCCCATCCTCAACGGCGGCGAGGCCGGCGCTACGATCGGCCGCACCGACATCTGCCGGACACTCGTGCGCAGCGACGGCCGGCTCAGAGCCGTGCCCCAACGCCCACCCGAGGATGGTCACACCGCACAGCGCGGCGACGATCAACGATCTCGTTCGCATCGAACCTCCCGCTCAGTAGCCGGTCGCGTACTGGAAGTGCATAGGGTCGGGCTTATTGGGCCAGTTGAGGCCCCAGAAGAACTTGTGGCCCGGGTACGGTCCGGCCCAGACGTCGGGGAGATAGGTGCCGTACTTCTTGCCGTCGGAGCCGACGCCGTTCCAATGATCTTGGCCGACGGGATTCGTCGCGCTGTTGGTGTCGATCGCGGCGCCCCACGCGTGCAGCGACCACTCGGTCGTCCCTGAGATGTACCGGCAGTTGTAGCCGCCCACCAGATACCGCACGGCGTCGTCCTTGTGATCGAACTGGACGTGCCCGCGGATGTTGCCGCCAACGTTCTTGCCGATGTACGGGTCGTAGTAGACGTAGCCGGGACCATCCGCGTCCTGCGACGGCCAGTAGGACCGAGCGCCGTTCGAGTTGTCGCCGCACACCGGCCCGAACGTCGCCTGGATCTCGGCGAGTCCGTCG
>Ga0207693_10000367_pt1 | contig 41331 bp, 35 predicted proteins | sample LARL81metaG_FD_184347 | JGI IMG/M metagenome (GOLD analysis project Ga0207693, IMG submission 184347) | Corn, switchgrass and miscanthus rhizosphere microbial communities from Kellogg Biological Station, Michigan, USA - LAR L8-1 metaG... | ecosystem: Host-associated > Plants > Roots >... | reverse complement strand
ACATGTCGGCTCCTTTTCTCCCGAGCCTTTTGGTTGGTTTGCACCACCAAGTTTACTCGGGGCTAGGGAGCCGACATTGTCATGGAATCAATTTCACTCGTTGACCCGCAAAAAGGCGAACAGACGGCGCAAGCTTGTGCAATCGCCTTGGTTTCGACAGTTTTGGCTCGTAAAACTTTTCAGGTGTGATAAGCATCAACCCACAAGGATCCCTTAAGGAGGCGGCATGAAGCATCTTGCGATCCTCATTTTCCTCGCTGGAAGTTCACTCGCCTACTCTCAGACTCAGCAGGCCGAGCAAGTCTGTCTCAGCATGGTATTGATTCGTGCCCCTGAGACGGATACCCCAGCCCAAGTCAACGAGGCGAGGCACAAAGCCGAGCAGGTGCGGAACTCCGCTCAGAAGGGCACCTCCTTTTCTGATCTCGCCAGAGCCAACTCTAAAGGCGTTGCGGCAGCAGAAGGAGGGGCTCTCGGCTGTTTTAAGCGGGGAACACTATCCAGGCAACTCGAAGATCGAGTCTTTAACATGCAGGCAGGCGAGGTCTCCGAGGTGATGCACACAAAGCAGGTGTTCGTACTCTTTTACGTGACGGAACACAGAGCTCAATTCCCACCAGAGAAATGCGACGAGAGCCATGGTTCCCCAAGAGGCGATTTGCAAGAGCCACTTCTCCTTCGACCGTTGCAACAGCTGGAGCTCTTGCGAAGCTAAAGCCGTGACCAAGACAACTGGGCCCGAATCGCAGCGCTGAAAGCGCTGCGCCACCCAAACGCGCGCCCACCTACGCCGCCGCCCACCCAAACCCTTCTGGGCAACCGAAGCGCCGCAAGCGACTCGCTTGGGAGTGAGCAGTTTGCGAGGGGCGGCTTGCAGGGGTGGTCTACTTGCGAGATGCGCTGCGGCCGAGGGCGACCAGGAAGATCGCGCTTTTGCCGCGAGCGTGGGGTGAGAAGAAATTGACGACATCATCGTCGTAAAACGTCAGGCCGCTGGCGCCCAGGTGCTGGGCGTACGCGGCGAGGTAGAGTTTACCGCCCAGAATCCCGGCTTCCAGTTGCACCGCGCGGTATCCGCGATTCCCATAGCGCTCAAGAATCTTCCTCAAGTCAGCAAGGAAGAACACATCCACCGCCGCATCGGCGGGGAGTTGTTGTTCGAGGCCAAGAAATCCGGCCTTGTCGCGGAAGTCCCCGGGTTTCAGCAGTTCGAGAACTTTTCTTTCCCAGTGATAGACGTAGGCCCCCGGGGCCAGGCCATCCACATCGTTCACGATTAAGTAAAGATCGTTGAGGTGACTCCCGATTGGGTCAAGGAAGTCGGCGGGAATGCCTTGAGTGGTACGGTTGAGGATGAGGGAAAGCTGCGGAAGCGTGATCGCCTCGCGGGAGAACTGGCGGGTGGAACCGCGGTGTGAGATCACTTTCTCGACCGAATCTTGCGGAACGGAATCGTTGGGCAACTGCAGTAATGTAGTTGTCCCTTTCGACGGGGGAAGTGTGCTCGACGGCGTCTTGCCGAGCACGGAGGCGACCTCGGTGGTGGAATCCAGCGAAGAGGCCTCATGCATCTTGCGCATGGCGGGATAGTCGACCTCTTCTTTCGAATAGGGAACGATCGGAAGATTCAGCGAAGAGATCTTTGGCGCGGCCGACGGTGCCGATTGCTGATGTCCAATCGACACCAGAGAAAATGCCACTTCGCGTTTAGTATCGAGATCAAGCAACGTATTGATTTGCGAGTCGACGAATCCAGTGACGACTTTGGCAGGGAGGCTCGAGGCTTCGGACATCGCGAGGAGATTGGCCAGGATGGTGCCGTTATCCCATCCGAAGTGGCGGTAGGTGCGGGAGCGGTATTTCCAGGCGTTGCGCCAGTAGGTTCCAGTACAGATGATGATGACGGGAGCATGCGCCATGGCTGGGTCGCTGGATGTAGCTTCGACCAACGTCTGGCGAAAGTCTCCGGCCCGCAGTTGGCGTAGGCCGGACTCGGCGACTCCGAAATGGTAGACGCCAGCCGCCAGGCCGGGGGCGTTCGCGCCGGGCACCAGTTCTCCCTTTAGATCGGTGCAGACTATGTAAAGTTCGATTTCGTAGAGAGCGCCCGTGCACGCCGCAGCGCGAAAAAAAGTTTCTCCTTGCTCGTGTTTCTTGCTGCGGATGACTCCGGCAGAGAAGAAGAGCAATCGAGCCAGAGTCTCAAGGTCGGGAACTGCTTGGTCTGAGGCTGGCTTTCCGGCAGTCGCAATGGCGTCGAGCGCGGCGCGGCCAGTCTCTTGGAAATCTCTCGGAAGACGGATCACTTCGAGCGTAGGATAAATCTTGAACAAGAGTGGCTTGTTGTCCCAATCGAGAAAGTGGGGATTCATTCGCACGCTGACTTGGGAATGCTTAGTGCCGCTGTGATATTGCAGGGCGGCGTCGAGGTTGTTGTTCAGGCTCATTCGCGGGGTTATCGGTAGGCGCTCGGCGGTAGGCCTGTGATGCGGATTCCGGCGTGGCCCTTATGTCGAATGTTCATGCCGATGAGCAAGGCGGTGATCTGCTCGACGATTCGCGCGTTTTCGAGTTTGCCGCCATCGAGCGCGCGGACGCCGGAAATCTTGGCGGCGAGTTCGCGTGTGAGTTGGGCGGCGTCGGGATCGTCGCTGCACACGATGACGTCGCAATCGAGCGGGGTGTCAGTGCCCAGCAAGTCGGCAGAAACGTTATGGAAGGCGGCGACCACGCTCACCTCGTCGGGCACAAGTTCGGCAGCCTGTTGAGCGGCGGAGCCCTGCCAGACGCCAAGAGTGCGCGAGGCGCGCCCGCCAACGCCGGCTGCGAGTGGCACAGTGGCGTCAATCAGGATGCTACCGGCGGTGATGGAGGGTTTCAGTTTCTTGAGAAGAGCGGCTTGAGCTTCAAACGGGACCGTCAGCATTAGGATGTCAGAGGCGGCGCAGGCGGCGCTGTTTTCCATGCCCGAGATATTGCCTTGGCCTCCGAGCCTCTGCTGGATCGTTGCGGCGGCTCGTTGAGCGCGGTCTGCTTCTCGGGAGCCGATGATGACGGTTTCTCCAGCGCGAGCCCAGCGCAGGGCGAGTCCCATGCCGGCGGGGCCGGTGCCTCCGATGACCGCGATCGGGCGGATGGGGGCAGCGGGATTCACGCTCATGCGAATTCAGCCTCGTACGATTCTTCGGCCGTGTACTCCGTTACCGGCAGCTTGATCTGTATGCGGGAGTATGTCGTGTTGCGTTCCGCAGGAATTCGGCCCATCTCCAGAATCAACGATTGAAAGTCTTCCGGGCTGGTGTATTGGCCGGCGGTGGCTCCGGCTTCGCGGGAAATGTTTTCTTCCATCAAAGTTCCGCCATAGTCGTTGGCTCCGGCATGCAGGCAGAGTTGCGACAGGTGGCGGTTCAACTTTACCCACGAGACTTGAATGTTGTTGATGGAGCCGGCGAGCAGCAATCGGGCGAGAGCGTGAACTTTGAGATGCTCGGCAAGCGTAGGGCCGGTGCGTGCGAGTCCCTGATGGAAGAGCAGCGTGTTCTGATGAACGAAGCCAAGGGGAACGAACTCCGTAAATCCACCCGTCTCGGATTGAATGTCGCGCAAGAGGTGCATCTGTCGAACCCAGTGGGCCGGAGTCTCGGCGTGTCCGTACATGAGCGTCGACGTGGTGCGGATGCCGCAGCGGTGCGCGGCTCGGATGACTGCGACCCACTGTGCGGTAGACAGTTTGTTTGCCGAGAGGATGTGGCGGATTTCGTCGTCGAGAATTTCGGCGGCCGTACCGGGTAGGGTTCCAAGTCCGTTGTCGCGAAGCATGGCGAGGTAGTCAGCGACCGGCATTCCGGTGAGTTCAACCCCATGGACGATTTCCATGGGAGAGAACGCATGGATGTGCATCCGCGGGACGGCGGCTTTGATGGCGCGGAGAATGTCGCGGTAGTAGAACTTGGGAAGATCGCGGGGCAGGCCGCCCTGAATGCAGACTTCGGTGGCGCCCAGTTGCCAGGCTTCGACGGCCTTACGGGCCATGTCATCGAGAGAGTGGAAATAAGCGTCGGACTCGCGGGGACCTCGACTGAAAGCGCAGAATTTACATCCCACAAAACAAATGTTGGTGAAGTTGATGTTGCGGTTGACCACGTAAGTGACGATGTTGCCGACGAGTTCGGCGCGGAGAGTGTTGGCGGCGACGAGCAGGCCAAGGAGATCATCACCCTCGGAATTGGCTAGCGCATACGATTCCTCCAGTGAGAGGTCTGCGCTGTTCTGCGTCTCGAGCACCTTCTCCAGCGATGTCCGCAGCCCTAAATTCAGGCGCGGGGCGATGTCCGTCCAGTCGAGTTCAGGGAAGGATTCGAGTTCTGAAAATGTGAGTTCGCGGGGCACGAGTTCCTCCAACTGTCTTGGCACTTATGCGCTAGGCGGAAAAGATTTCCGGGTTCGCTGTTGGACCATCAAAATGGCCGACAAGCCGATTCTCGAGTCCGTCCCGAGAGGAGTTGAGTTGCTGACGAAGGTGTTCCTTCTCCTGGTCGTTGAGTGCTGAAAAGTTTCGCGCGGTTTCGACGTTGTGCGCGAGCATCTCGGGGCGGGGCATGCCCACGACCGCGGTCGTAACCGGCAAGCTCATGGAGTATCGAAGCAGGGAATTCATGTCGGCTTTGCCTGGACCGTCACCCACCAAAAACTCCTGACCGGTTACCTTCATGGCGATCACGCCAAGGTTCTTGGCATTGGCAGCGGGCAGCGCGAGTTCTTCGAAGCGACCGTTGCGCGAGGCGTTCAGCGCCATTTGCACGCAGTCGAGGTCGTGGCGCTGGATGGCCGTGGCCATCACCTCTCCGTTGGTGTGACTGGTCATTCCAGCGAACCGCGCCATTTTTTGCTCGCGGGCTTCCATCAATCCCTTCATGGCGCCGTTCGGCGCTCCGATTTTTGCCAGATCGTCGGCTTGGCCGAGGCTGTGAATGTGGACGAGATCCACGTGATCAGTCTGGAGTCGTTTCAGGCTTGCTTCCAGTCGCCGGAGGAATTCGTCGCGAGTGCGATCGGGAATCTTTGTGGCCAGCCAGACATCCTTGCGGCGTGTCGCCATCACTCTGCCGACGCGGGTTTCGCTTTCGCCATCGCCGTAAGCGTAGGCCGTGTCGAGATACGTGATGCCCAGGTCGATGGCGCGATTGAGGATGGCGGAGCTGTCTTCGTCCTTGTACATAAGGAAGCGGCTTCCACAGCCGAAGGCGAGGATAGAAACTTTGGCGCCGGTTCGTCCTAGCGTGCGCGAGGGGAGCGCGGCGGAGGGCGGGCGCGCGTTGGCAACGTCTTTCAGGAGCAGCAAACTCGTCCCGGCGGCGGTTCCGAGTCCGATATTTTCGAGAAACTGTCTGCGAGAGATTTCCTTGCTCATGATCGCCTCCTGAGCAGCGTTTGCCTGTCGGGACATTGACTTGCAAAAGAATCGTCCGAGACAGTTTACCGGAATAGATCGGTAGCTGCAGGGCGAAGCAACTCGCGGACGCTGCCCTCGCCGGGGTCGTAGCGGAATCCGCGGACGATGCAGGCTGGGGTGCGGTTGAGTTTGCCGCAGACGAGTCCGGCGGCGCAGGCGAGTTCGTCGGCGATGGCTTCGACGCTGGCTTTAAGTTGGTAGCCGTTGGGATCGCGGCGTCCGCGGTCGTCGCGCAGCGGCTTCATTCCGGCGATGCCGATCGCGAATTCCGTCAGTCCTTCGCGCCAGGGGCGGCCGAAGCTGTCGGTGATGATGACGGGGATATCGAGGCCCGTTTGCTTTTTGAGCTCGCGGCGGAGGTCGGTGGCGGAGCGATCGGGATCCTTTGGGAGGAGTAGCGCGTGAGAGCCTCCGCTGACATTGGAGACGTCTACGCCGGTGTTGGCGCACAGGAAGCCGTGGTGCGTCTCGGTAATGAGGACGCCGTTTTTACGCCGGATGACGGAGCGGCTTTCGCGCAGGGCAAGTTCTATGACGCGGGCGTCTAGGCTGTATTGTTTGGCCCACGCGATAGATTCATCGGAAGGATGGACAGTGGCGAGATCGACCAGGCGGCCTTCGGATTTGGAAACGATTTTGTGTTTGACGATGAGGATGTCGCCCGGTTCGAGGCGCACGGAAGCGAGGAGTTTGTCGGCGAGTGAATCGCCGGGGTGGATTTCGGTTTTAAGCGAGATGGGGATTAGGCGAAGTTCGGCCGGCGCAACAGGTCGGCGTTTCTTTTTCCGTGTCGAGCCGATTGAGTTTTTCCCTCTGACAGAGCCACTCGAGATCATCGCAGTCCCTTCACAATGTCATCCTGAGGCGGCGTTTTTGGCCGCCGAAGGACCTATGCAATCCTCGCAGGCGTGTAATCGGCAAGTTACAAAGGTCCTTCGCCGCAAAGTGCGCGGCTCAGGATGACAGTGCATTTGAAAGTTTGCAGCAAAAATGGAGTTTACACTGAGGGTACGTCGTGCCGCGCGACCCGGAGAGCGACAACGTCTCCATCCACATATCGACGTGCTAAGCGCTGGGCGCGGGTTTTCCCGGGTAATGACACTAAGCGCTGAAGGTCTTCAGGATTGTCGACGTCGACTCCGATTCCAGCGAATTTCAAGACGACGCACGGCTTGCTTGTTGCTTGCGCGGCGGCGTGGTGCGGTCTGAAGCTGTCGTTGCCGAAGCGGAGTGCGAATAGATCAGCCGGGCGGCGGAAGGCCGCGTTGGTCCCGCGTCCGTCAGCAGCCGGGACTAACACCGTGCCCGCAGCGGGCGCATGCTTCAGAATTTCTTGCAGTTCCCAGGCCTCCATAAGAGGTATATCTGCAGGGATCACCAGCGTACTCTCGACCCCGCGTTCGACGCAGATGCGCGTAGCCATCTCGATGGCTCCCGTCTCGCCGGGATTGTCGGGATCGGGAATGACCTCGAACCGATAGTCGGCGGCGAGTTCCACTGCGTATGGATCGCTCGTTACGACCGCAACCGGCGGGCGCTCCTTCCAGGTGTGCAACGTTGTGAGCACGTCGTGCAGCATGGCCTGCGCCAGGGCCGTGCGGGATGGCTGATCGAGGACGGAAGCCAGACGCTGCTTGGCCGAAGACAGGTTCTTGACCGGAATGAGAATCACGGCCGGCGGCCCATCTGGCGGGAGGCAGTGCCATGGGACTCACGGTCTCCACGCGGAATGCCAGCGACGAACGAGAGCACGTCGCGCGCCAGGGCGGCTTTATCTTCAGGGCTCCGCATGATGGTCTGGGTGCACTGCACACGCAGGCCGTTGGTACGAAGTGTCTCGGCGGGCCGAGCGTCACGCGTGTCGCAGATCAGGACGTCGAGAAAGTCTTCGTAGGCTTGGGCCACACCGGCAATCGAGCACGGTAGGCCTTGCGCGGCCATGAGAATTCCAGCTGGTCCCGCGACCGGAGCATTCCCCACGATGGGGCTGACTGCGGCAATTTTTCCGCGAGCGCGTTGTAACGCTTCAAGCACGCCGGGTACGGCGAGGATCGGACCAATGCTCGTGATGGGATTGCTCGGAGCGATGAGAACTGCGTCTGCCGACGTAATCGCGTCGATGACTCCGGGCGCAGGTTCCGCGTCGGAAGCTCCCGCGAAACGAACGGAGTTCACCGGGTCCTGATACCAGCGTTGCACAAAGTACTCCTCAAAGCTAAGGTCGCCTGCGGGCGTGTCGACGCGGGTCTCGACCCGCGAGTTGCTCATGGGCAGGATGCGTGCCCGCACGCCGAGTTTTGCAGAGATGGCTGCAGTCGCTTCGGAGAGCGTCTTGCCCTCGGCCAGCAGGCGCGAACGCAGCAGGTGCATGGCGAGATCGCGGTCGCCAGTATGAAACCACGTGGGCTCGCCGAGTTGTCCCATGGCCTGCAGGCAGAGGAATGTGTCGCCTTTCACGCCCCATCCGCGCTCGCGGCTGAGCATGCCGGACAGCACATACGTGATCGAGTCGATGTCAGGGGAGACGTACAGGCCCCACCAGAGCAAATCGTCGCCCGTATTAACGACTAGAGTGATCTCTTCGGCAGGCATGACCTGGCGGAGGCCGTCGACGAACTTCGCTCCACCCGTGCCGCCGCTGAGGACGCAAATCATGCAGCCCTCTTGCTTCTCGCCATGCCGTTGATGTCGGAGACTGAGCGCAGTTTCTCTGACAGCAGACCGGGCTTGGCGGTGAGCGCCGGAACAAATTCCGGATACACCGGGAGTCGCTGAAGGAGCACAGATCCCTTGGCCTCCGTGCGAAGCCGCAGTTGCTCAACGTGGGGCCACGGCTTCTCGGGATTGATGAAGTCGGGGGTCAGTGGCGATACTCCTCCCCAATCATTGATACCGGCATCTATCAAATCATCATAGTAAGGCGCGGAGAGGTTCGGAGGCGCTTGAATATTGACGTTGGGGAGTAACAAGCGAGCTACCGCCACGGTACGCAACATCTCACCGCGAGTCGGTTCGGGCCAGTGGGCCATGGGGATCGCGGGTTTGACGCGAAAGTTCTGCACGATCACTTCCTGGATGTGTCCGTAGCGTTCGTGCAAGTCGCGGATCGCGAAAAGAGTGTCGACACGGTCCTCAAGCGACTCGCCGATCCCGATAAGAAGGCCCGTAGTGAACGGGACATTCTGTTTGCCTGCGTCTTCGATGGTCCGCAGGCGCTTGGCCGGGACCTTGTCGGGAGCATTGTCGTGAGCCGCGCCGGGCGCCAACAGGGCGGCGTTCGTGGTTTCGAGCATGAGTCCCATGCTCGGGGACACCGCCGCGAGACGGGCAATCCATTCGGCGCTGAGCAGGCCGGGATTCGGATGCGGCAGCAGGGTGGTCTGGCGCAGCACCAGTTCGCACATGGCTTCAAGATAATGCAGGGTGGACTTGTAGCCGAGATGGCGGAGAGTCTCGCGCATCTCGGGGAAGAGCAGTTCAGGCTTGTCGCCGAGGCTGAAGAGAGCCTCGGTGCAGCCAAATTGCTCGCCGGCACGGGCGACCTCAAGGACGTCGTCCGGAGTCATCGTGTGCGCCCCGGGCTCGCCAGGATCGCGGCGGAAGGTGCAGTATCCGCAGTAGTCGCGACAGAGATTCGTCAAGGGCAGGAACACCTTGCGCGAATAGGTGATGATGCCGGGCTTGAACCGCTCTTTCGCGGCGCGGGCGGCAGCCAGCAACTCGGGGAGATCGTCGTCGGAGCAGTCGATCAGGTGCAGGGCTTCTCCCCGGGAAATGGGTACGGCGGGCGCGATGGAGGTGACGGCCACTTCCATCGAATGATACAACGTGTGGTGGAACTGTAGCGGTTCGTGTTGGGCCCACACAGGACGACTAGCTTGAATTCTCTGGAATTTCGCCAGGCGATGGGATGCTTTGCCACTGGGGTGACGATCATTACGGTCGACCTGGAAGGCGAGGTGCACGGTATGACGGCAAATGCCTTCGCCTCCGTGTCGCTCGATCCCATGCTGGTATTGGTTTGCGTGGATCATACGACGCGCACCCATGCCCATCTGCATGCCAAGAAGCGTTTTGGGATCAATGTCCTTTGCCAGGATCAGCGGGCCATTTCGGAGTATTACGCGCGGCCGGAGCGCACACACGAAAACGCCGAGGCCGAGGCTGGGGCGCGCTTTGAACGGACGAAACACGGAACTCCGGTGCTGCAGGGGTCGCTGGCGTATTTGGAGTGCCGACTGGATTCGGCCCAGGTAGCCGGGGACCATACCATCTTTATTGCGGAAGTGGAAGATGTGGTGGTGCGCGAAGGGCAGCCGTTGCTGTTCTTCAGGGGAAAGTATCGGAAAGTGGGGGAGGACGTGGAGTGAGGGTTGGCAGCAACTTGACACTTTTTGGGTTTCAAAACATCCAATCAATGTCGAGATAAATCATTCAAACTGGGGTTCGTTTATGACCGAAAAAACGGTTGAAAAAGTTACAAAGACTGAGACAGAGTGGAAGAAGCAGCTTACCCCCGAGCAGTACCACGTTACGCGCGAGGCTGGCACGGAGTGTGCATTCACCGGGCAGTACTGGAACACGAAAGAGCCGGGGATGTATCACTGCGTGTGCTGTGGGTCGCCGCTGTTCGATTCGCAGACGAAGTTTAATTCCGGCACCGGGTGGCCGAGTTTCACCAAGCCGGCCGAGGGCGGTGGAGTCGTCGAGCATCGCGATACACAGTACGGGATGGTCCGGACTGAAGTTCGGTGCGCCAAGTGCGACGCGCATCTGGGACACGTCTTTGAAGACGGTCCAGCGCCGACCGGGCTGCGCTATTGCATGAATTCGGCTGCGCTCGATTTGCGGCCGGCTGAGAAGAAGTAAGAAGAAGTCCGGTTGTGCAGGTTTTTGGCCGGCCGATTTCCGTAAGTCGTTGCATCTTCGTGTAAGTGATTGAAAAGTCATAGAAGGGCCTTGGCAAACTCCAGGGCCCATCTCTTTGTCGCGTCTGATAGGTTTCCTCGTCCACGCAGTCGATCGTCGCAGCAAGGGGCGTTTCCGGCCCCGCAAAGTGCATCCTGCGAAGTGAGCGAATCGTCTTTTCGCGGCTGCCAAAGCTGCGTGAAGTTAGAGAGTTATACGTACCATTATGTACGTACAAATATCTAAGCCTAATGTAATGAAGGGTTTAAGCGGAAAATAACGGGGGCACGCGTGAGCGTGCCCCTTGTTTTACCCCAGACGTTTTCTGTCGACCTACGCGCTGCCGGCTGCGGCCATTGCTTTGGGCGCTTCGGCTGCTTTCTGTGAATCTTTCCCTTTGCCTTCGCTGCGGACCTGAATGCCGCCCTTGAGCGCTGCGCCGTCTTCCACGCTGATGCGGACCGTGGAGATGTCTCCGCTGACCGAACCCTCGGCGCGGATGTCGACCCGGTCGCTGCAGTTGATGTTGCCGGTTACCTTGCCCATGACTACAACTTCGCGGGCCTCGATGCTGGCGTCCACTTTGCCGTTGCGGCCGATGGTGACACGGCTTTCCGGCATGAGGATTTTGCCTTCGATGCGGCCATCGATGTACAGAGCTTCAGAACCGCTGATCTCGCCCTTGATGACCAAAGTGCGGCCGATGGTGGCCTGATCGATCGGAGCCGTGACGGTTTTGACTGGGTTGTAAGCGTTGGGGTTGGCAGCCGGGGAGCCGGCCTTGGGATTAAACGAGTCCGATGACTGAAGCATGCGACCTTCCTTGGGATCCCGCGCGGCATGCCCTGGGGCGCCGCTGCCGGCGGTGGTCATGAAATTTGTGGCCTTCGGCAGTTGCTGGCCACTTGGCCAACCTGAATATCGCACACTCGTAAGAGCAGGTGAGAGATTACGGAAGGTGGTGTACGGGTGCGGAGGCGGAAATTACGGCTAGTCAGAGCCCTGCAGAGCTTCGGCCATCTCTTCCCATTCCTTAATCAGCGCGGCATGATTGGCTTTGTGCTGATCGAGTTCCTGCGACTGGTGTTGGCTTTCGTCGGCGCTGACGAAATTCTGCAACGACGTCTCCAGGCGCGCGATGGCGTCCTCGGTCTCGCTGATTTTGCTTTCCAGTTCGTGGACGCGGTCTTCCATCTGCTTGCGCTTGATGGGGTTCAGGCGCTTCTTGGGAGTGGCGGGTTCGCTGCTCCCGCTATTGCCGTTGGTCGGCGCGCTCGAGGCATCAGCGTGAAAATCCCCCTTTCTCTCAACGGCAGGGAGAAACGGGGCACTCTTTACTGTCTTTACTCCGGGAACATCATCCAGCGTGGGCGCGACGTGCTGTCCGCCTTGCTTGCGCCAGAGATAGTCCTCATAGTTGCCGGGGAAGACTTCGACCTTGCCACTGCCCACCTCGAAGACGCGCGTGGCCAGCTTGTCGATGAAATACCGATCGTGCGAAACGAAAACGACCGTACCGGTATATTTCACCAGCGCGTCGAGCAACACGTCTTTGGCGCGAAGATCGAGGTGATTGGTCGGCTCATCCAGCAAAAGGAAATTCGCCGGATGCAGCAGCAGGCGCAGCAGGGCATAACGTCCGCGTTCGCCGCCAGAGAGCACGCCGATCTTCTTGAATACGTCCTCGTCAGAAAACAGGAAACAGCCGAGCAAGCCGCGTAGTTCGGTCTCACCGCGGCCGGGCGCTGCATCTCCAAGATCGTCGAGAATACGCGCGTCGGGATCAAGTTCCTTGTACTGATCCTGAGCGAAGTAATCGGCTTCCACGTTGTGGCCGAGCCGGTATTCTCCCTGCGTGACCTTTTCGGTTCCGGCGAGAAGCTTGATCAATGTCGACTTGCCCGCGCCGTTTACGCCGACCAGGGCGATGCGGTCTCCGCGCTCAATCATGAAATCGACGTTGTGGAAGACTTCCTTATCGGCTCCGCCATTTTTTCCGGGATACGTTTTAGCCACGCCTTCAAACTCCGCCACGATGCGGCCGCTGGGCTTGGGCTGCGGGAACGAAAAGTGGATCGTCTTCTCTTCCGGCGGAATCTCGATGCGTTCGATTTTTTCCAGTTCCTTGATGCGGCTCTGCACCTGCTTGGCCTTGGTTGCCTGGTAGCGGAAGCGGTTGATGAAGACTTCGAGTTGCTCGATGCGGTCGCGCTGGTTGCGGTAGGCGGCTGTCAGTTGCTCGTTGCGCTGCGTCTTCTGCGCGAGGAACTTGTCGTAATTTCCGGTGTAGAACCAGAAGCGCTTGTTCCAGATTTCGGCAATCTTGTTGACCGTGACGTCGAGGAAATAGCGATCGTGCGAGATCAGCACGAACGAGTGCGGGTAGTTCTGCAGATATTCTTCGAGCCAGTTGCGCGCTTCAAGGTCGAGATGGTTCGTGGGCTCGTCGAGCAAGAGAAGATTGGGTTGCTGCAGAAGAAGCTTGGCGAGGGCGAGGCGCATCTGCCACCCGCCGGAGAATTCGTCGGTCAGGCGCGGCCAGTCTTCTTTGGTGAAGCCCAGGCCCATCAGGACCCGTCCGACTTCGGCTTCGATCGAATAGCCGTCGCGGGTGCGGAACTCGTGTTCGACGCGGTGGTAGCGGTCGGCGACGGCAGCGTATTCCGGGCTGGTGTGGTCGAGTTCCGCCATGCTATGAGTTAAAGATTCCAGTTCCGTTTCCATCGCACGCAGATCGTCGAAGACCGACATGCACTCGGCGAAGACGCTGCGGCCGGAGAGAGTGAGGCCGTCCTGCGGAAGATATCCAGCGGATGTGCCTTTGGCGATGATCAGGCTGCCGTAGTCGAACGTGTCCATGCCGGCCAGCACTTTCATCAGAGTCGACTTGCCGGTACCGTTGCCGCCGACCAGGCCGATGCGGTCGTGGGGCGTGATGAGCCAGTCTGCGTTTTCGAACAGGAGTTTGTGGCCGAAGCGTTTTCCGGCGCCGGAAAGCTGGATCATGGGCTGGAATTATCGTCTCACAAAAACCGGACTTGGATGGCGGACTTCAGAGACGCAAAACTTTAACCACAGAGAACACGGGGGACACAGAGGAGGCGGGAATTACGAACTGGATTGTGCGGAGGCGCGGGAACCCGGGTTCGTTCCCCAGAATTCGCCGTGGAACTGGATGCGTTCGAGAGCGCGGTCGATAACGCTGTCGAGTTCGCGGGAGTATTTCACCTCGCGGCCTTTGGCCAGGCGGCGCTTGGCTTCTTCCGGGCTCACCCAAGTGGGACGGCGATTACCTTCGTCGGGACGGCGCATTTCGCGGATTTCCATGAGAAAGGCTTTGACCACGAATTCCTGCACGCCTCCAGGCTGCCAGAACACTCCCTTGGAGTGGAGGTAGATGTGGAAGTGGCGAGGTTCGATCACGCCAATGGCTCCGGCTTCTTCCGCCGCTTCACGTTCGGCGGCCTGACTGTGCGAAAGGTTGGCCTCGGTCGATCCCTTGGGGAAGGTCCACTTGTTGCCGCCATTGGTATTAACCAGGAGGAACTCAATGGCTGTGCCGCGCCTGCGATAACAGATCGCAGCCACTTGCAGCGGCAAAGACTTCGCGGCGCGGGCTGAACCCATGACGGCCTCCTGACATAAGGCTACTTGCAAGATATTTCACCAGTGTTAAAGTGCAACAAAAATTGTGCAGGTACGAGGGTTACGAAAGAGTTACGTCTCTTTTCGGGAATTCCACCCTCTCTCAGATTGTCATCTCTTTCAAATTGTCATCCTGAGCGAAAGCGAAGGACCCATGCAATAGGCCTTGCTGTGAGCAAATTACATAGGTCCTTCGCTTCGCTCAGGCTGACAGACGTTATAAATGGAGAAATTCGATGAAGCGCCACTCTACAATCCTCGCCCGTACACGGGGATGGACGCACCGGTCACATCTTTCGCGGCGTCTCCGGTAAGCCACACGATCAGGCTGGCGACAGAAGCGGGCTGCACCCATGTGGAGGTGTCAGCGCCGGCCATGGCCTTGCGGTTAGCGGGAGTGTCTATGGTGCCAGGTAAGATGACGTTCGCGGTGATGCCGGCATCTTTATTTTCGAGAGCAACCGTGCGCATCAGCGACACCAGAGCGGCCTTGGACGCGCTGTAGGAGCCAACCTTGGGACCAGGATCTTCCGCGGCGCGGCTGCCGATGGCGATGATACGTCCCACGCCGGCTTTGCGCATATGGGGCAGGACCGCACGCAGGATGTGGAATGCGCTCTTGAGATTCATATCGAACATGCGCTGGAAGGTGGCGTCGTCGGTGTCGGCGATGGCCTGGCCTCCGGCGAATCCGCCGACCAGGTGGGCCAGTACGTCGATCTTTCCGAAGCGCGCGATCACCGTGTCTGCGACCTTTTTTGCAGCATCCAGGCTGTCGAGAGCGGCGGGGAGCGCCGTGAACTTCGGGTGATTGAAGTCGGACTGCTGGATTTTAGGCGCGAGGCCGACGACGGTGAACCCGGCGTCCAGCAAAGCCTTCGTGACGTAGGTCCCGAGGCCGCCGGAGGCGCCGGTGACAAGGGCTATGTTCTCAAGCATCGAGATGAACTCCGCACTGGGATCCATCATAAACGGATTTTCAGGAGTGAAAAATGGTGAAAGCAAGTTGGCCGGGGCACCACCCGAACCGCGAGTGTTCAGCTCGGTCACCTTCTTTCTGCCCCGAAAAGCACCGCCTAATCGTTGGCGGCTCCCTCCAAGCGGCCCTTCGGCTGATCGCTTGTTCTCGGTCCCGTTCCGTTCTTTTGCGCCCGTACTCTTCGCCACAAAACCTTGAGGAACGACTGCACCACCGGGGAGGGATCCCGCTCGCGATACGCAACCAGCAGTTCGGTGCGCGCCCGCACTCCCAGCAAGCGGCGAAAGACTACGTCTTTGCGTTGCAGGTTGCCAATGCACTTAGGCACGATCGAAACACCGATACCGGCGGCGACCAGGCTTAGCGTAGTCTGAATCTCCACGGTCCGCTGCACCACAGTAGGACGAAATCCGGCCTGCTGACAAAGTCCAATCACGAATTCGGTCCAGCTCGGTCGGGGATGGTCCGGGTAAAGAACAAACGGCTCCTCAGCCAAAGCAGATAAGCGCAGCGCCGCCGACTGAGCCAGCGAGTGCGAACCGGGTAGCGCGACGTACAACGGTTCACGGGCGATGGTGCGAAACACCAGACCCTCGGTCTTCGCCGGAAGCCGCAGCAGTCCAACGTCGATTCGCTTTTCGGTGAGCGCTTCAATTTGCGCGTGGACCGTCATCTCCGAAAGCGTGAGATCGACGTGCGGAGCGGCTTGCAGAAATTCCCGCAGCACGCCCGGCAAGACGTCATAAGTCGCCGATCCGACGAATCCGAGATTCAGTGTGCCGCTGACTCCTTCGCCTGCACGCTGGGCCGCGAGGATGGCCTCATCCGATCGCGCAAGGATCAGGCGAGCGCGGTCGAGAAAGATCTGCCCCGCCGGGGTGATTTGCACTCGCCGCCGGTTGCGGAAAAGCAATTGCACAAGCAGTTCCTTCTCGAGCGCCTGGATCTGGCGGCTCAGCGCCGGCTGGGCAATGCGCAGGCGTCGCGCGGCATGTCCGAAATGCAACTCCTCCGCAACGGCGACAAAAGAGCGTAGCTGGCGTAATTCCATACTCGACATTCTAATGCCGAATGGGCATTACTGGAATCTTTCCATGTATTGGACGTATGACCCAAATCAAGGGCATAGTGGGAGCCTGTATTTTTTGATGACTTCTTATTGCTCAATAGAATCTAAGGTCGCATGACGGGGAATGGTCGCTCCTGTCACCGCTTCAGGCTAGGTTAACAATCAGTTATGTGGCTAGTTCGATTGGCGCTGCGGCGCCCTTATACCATCGCTGTATCTTGCCTGCTGATCATGATCCTCGGCGTTCTGTCGCTGGCGCGCATGACGGTAGACATCTTTCCGGTCATCGACATTCCGGTCGTCGCGGTGGTGTGGATCTATCCCGGACTTTCGGCGCAAGACATGGAGCGCCGCGTCGTCCTGATCAGTGAGCGCGGGTACTCGACCACGGTCAATGGAATTTCGCGCATTGAGTCGCAGTCAATCCCCGGAGTTGGTGTTTTGCGCGTCTACTTCCAGCCCGGGACTGAAATCGGCGCTGCGATTGCCCAGATCTCCGCAGTATCGAGCACCATCCTGCGGATCGCCCCCCCAGGCATGACGCCGCCCAGCATCATCCAGTTCAATGCCACGAATGTTCCTGTGGCGCAGTTGACGATTTCGAGCAAGACACTGCCGGAGCAACAACTTTACGACTACAGTCTGAACTTCATTCGCGTGCGACTGTTTACCATCCCGGGTCTGTCGACGCCGGCTCCGTTTGGCGGGAAGGAACGCCAGATCATCATCGACATCAACCCGCAGGCCCTCGCCGCCAAGGGCCTGTCGGCCGGAGACGTGGTCAGTGCGCTGCAGACATCGAATGTCATTTTGCCCGCCGGTGATGCCCGAATCGGCAACACCGACTACACCGTGCAGCTCAATTCCAGCCCGGACACGGTGGCGCAGTTCAGCCGCATCCCGATTAAAGTTGTGGGCGGAGCAACTGTTTTGCTCGGCGACGTAGCCAAAGTGGCTGACAGCTATGCCGAGCAACGCGGCATCGTGCACGTAAACGGCAAGCGAGCGACCTATCTCGCCATCCTTAAGCACTCTGATGCGTCGACCCTTGCCGTGGTGGAGGCAACTCGCGACACGCTGCCCATTATTAAGGAGTCTGCGCCGCAGGGAATGGACCTGAAGATCGACTTCGATCAATCCGTCTTTGTGCGCGCCGCGATCGCTGGAGTCGTTCGGGAAGCCGTGTTGTCTTCCATTCTGGTCTCGCTGATGATTCTCGTGTTTCTCGGAAGTTGGCGCAGCGTGGTTGTGGTTTGCACGTCGATTCCGTTGGCCATCTTCACGGCCATCATCGGCTTGAACTTGAGTGGCGACACCGTCAACATCATGACACTCGGCGGCCTTGCCCTGGCCATCGGCATGCTGGTGGACGATGCAACGGTCGAAATCGAGAACATCAACCGCAATTTCGATATGGGCAAATCGATCATGGTGGCGATTCTTGACGGTGCCAGCCAGATCGCCGTCCCGGCCATCGTCGCAACACTGGCGATTTGCATCGTGTTCTTCCCGGTTGTCCTGCTAACCGGCGCTGCAAAATACCTCTTCACTCCAATGGCGTTGGCCGTGGTTCTGGCCATGCTGGCCTCTTATATTTTGTCCCGAACTCTGGTGCCGACTCTTTCGCGAATCCTGTTCGAAGGACACCGCGAAGCAGACGAAGCCAAAGAAGAGAATCCCGGACTGATCGGTCGCCTGAACCGCAAGCGGGAGCATGCCTTCGAGCGCCTTCGGTCAGGGTACGGAAGCGTCCTCGATCTCGTGCTGCATCACCGCGTATTTACGCTCTGCATGTTCGGGCTGATGTTTGCGGTCACCGCGGTTCTGCCTCTGATCATCGGCACCGATTTCTTTCCAACCGTTGACGCGGGCTTGATGAAGCTTCACGTACGTGCTCCCATCGGTACGCGTCTCGAAGACACCGAGCAGATGCTGATGAAGGTGGAGAGCCGGATCCGTGAGATCATCCCGGCGGACGAGCTCGACACCATCAACGACATGGAAGGTTTGCCCACTTCTTACAATCTGGCTTTCGTGCCGACGGACAATGTTGGCGACATGGATGCCGAAGTCCTGATCGCGCTGAAGCCTCTGCATCACCCCACCGAGGCCTACATGCAGAAGATCCGCGAGCAGTTGCCGCGAGAATTTCCCGGCTCAAGCTTCTACTTCCAGTCACCCGATATTGTGAGCCAGGTACTCAACTTCGGCGTGCCCTCGCCGGTAGATATTCAGGTCGAAGGACCCAACCTCGACCAGTCGTATCAAATCGCGCGTCAATTGAAAGATGAAATCAGCACCGTACCTGGCGCTGTCGATGTCCACGTCAAGCAGGCGATCCGATATCCGGCGCTACGCATTAATGTAGACCGCGAAAAAGCTGCCCAACTCGGTTTAACCGAGCAGGGCGTTGCCAATAGCATGCTCATCTCGCTGTCGTCGAGCGCGTTGGTGGCGCCATCGTATTTCCTGAACCCGGCAAACAACGTGAATTACATCGTGGCCGTGCGGATTCCCCCCGAGCGATTCGATTCCGTTGATAGCCTGATGAACACTCCCCTGAGCCTGCCGGGCTCGGCGACGCCATTGCAGGCTGCGAGTACGCCGCAGACGCAGCCCGTGCCGCAGCCGCAGTACGAAACTCTAGCCAACGTATCGCACGTCGTTCCAGATTCGGTGCCGGCAGAAGTCAGTCACTACACTGTGCAGCGAGTCATCGACATCAATGCCAACATTCAGGGTCGCGATCTTGGGTCGGTCGTCGCCGGAATCCAAAAGAAAATTCAAGCTCTCGGCAAGCTTCCGCTGGGCATGCGCATTACGATTCACGGCCAGTACGAGGTCATGAATTCATCGTTCCGCAGCCTGCTGATGGGCCTGATTCTCGCCATTGTGCTGGTGTATCTGCTGATCGTGGTGTTATTTCAGTCGTGGATCGATCCTTTTATTATCATGATTGCCGTGCCCGGAGCGTTGGTCGGCATTCTCTGGATGCTTGCCGTGACTGGCTCAACGATCAATGTTGAATCGTTGATGGGATCGATCATGGCGGTCGGCATCGCAACTTCCAACTCGATCTTGCTCGTCAGCTATGCCAACGACGCTCGCGTCGAAAAGGGCTTGTCACCGGTCGAGGCAGCGCTGGAAGCCGGCAAAACACGCCTGCGGCCGGTTCTGATGACGGCGCTCGCGATGATTATCGGAATGATTCCCATGGCATTGGCCCTCGGCGAAGCTGGAGAGCAGAATGCACCGTTGGGTCGTGCGGTCATTGGCGGTCTGATCGTCGCTACCCTGGTCACCCTTTTTGTCGTCCCGGTCGTATATTCGTTGTTACGAAAAGATTTTCCCACGCGCCATCTGCTGGATGCAAAGTTCATCGCCGAAGCGCGCGGTGAAGAGTTCAAACCGGAGGAAGCCTGATGCCTGAACAACGTCGAGGGTCTGCCTGGCTGTATGTTGCCGGGGTCCTAGCCGTTCTGATCGCGGGCGTCTTGGCATTCGTCCTGTTCACTCGTCAGCGCAGTCACGTACAGGCCGCGACCCAGCAGTTGACGGTCGAGGGACAGAAGGGTCCGACCGTTGAAGTCGCCACCGCCCGAAAAGTTGCTGGCTCTAATACAGTGCGCCTGATTGGCGAGGCACGACCGTTTCAGTCGGCGATTCTTTATGCCAAAGTCAGCGGCTATATGCGTAGCATCAGTGTCGACAAAGGCGACTCCGTGCGCGCCAACCAGGTCATCGCGGTGATCGAATCTCCCGAAACCGACAAGCAATATCAAGCTGCGGTTGCCGATGCGCACAATAAAGAACTGATTGCCAACCGCGCAGCAACCTTAGTCAAAAAGGAAATGATCTCGCAGCAGGATGCCGATCAGGCGGAAGCTGACGCTGCGGTCGCCAAAGCTAACCTTGAGCAGATCGGTACGGTGAAGTCCTATGAACAATTGCGCGCGCCCTTCAGCGGAACGGTGACTGCCCGATACTCCGATCCCGGAGCTCTCATTCAGAATGCCGCCACCTCACAGACCAGTGCGCTGCCCCTGGTCGAAGTCTCGGAAACTTCGCGGCTGCGTATTTACGTTTATGTGGACCAGGCGCACGCCCCCTACGTGCGGACGGGCGATCCCGCAATCATCGTCGATCAATCCAATCCGAATCTGAAATTGACGGCGCGCGTGACTCGCACGAGCGGCGCAATTGATCCGAAAACGCGCACTCTCCTGGTCGAAATCGATGTGGACAATCCTCGTAACCGCATCCTCGCCGGCAGCTTCGTGCAAGTTGAACTGAAGGTGCAAACGCCGCGGTATATCGAAGTGCCCTCGGATGCGCTGATCGTTCGCGGAGGCCAAACGTTGGTTGCGGTCATTACCCAGGACGATACGATCAAGTTCACTCAGGTTGCGGTTGCCGAGCAGAACGGCGAAACCGCCCGACTGTTCAGCGGTTTGGAAGAAGGTGAACGTGTAGCTCGGAGTATTGGGGAACGCGTGCCCGAAGGCGGCAAAGTGCAACCAGTCGCCAGGCCCGGCAGCTAAATCATTTTGAAAAGATTCAGCGCATCAACTTGATGAGAGACAACAATTACTGTGGGCGACATGTCCTGCTGGCGATTCTCATTCTCGCGTTTGTCAGCCTTGCAGCCACTGCGCAGGACACGCCTTTGTCCTTGGCGGACTGCTATCGTCTCGCTGAGCAGAACCAGCCGGATCTCGCAACGGCCGAGGCTGAAGTCCACGTAGCTGAATCCCATCTCAAAGAACGGCGGTCGCCGTATTATCCTCATCTCAGTTTCGGTGCCAGCCACAACCAGCAGACTTACAATTATGCGCCGTCGCCGGGAACTTCCCCTAATGTGGCCTCCGTCCTGTTCAACGGAGAACGCTGGTCCAGCTCTCCTTATTACTTCACCGGACTGAACTTTAGCCAGAACATTTATGACTTCGGCCTGACTCGTGGTTCGGTCGCGCGCGGGAAGGCGGAACTGGCGCAGGCGCAACAGAACCGCGACCGTGTGCGGCAGGAAACATTACTGACCGTCCGAAATGGATACTTCAGCGTGCTTGCGGCGCAGGAGTTAGTGCAGGTACGCGAGACGACCGTCAAAAATCAGAGCAAGCATCTGGAACAGATCCAGGCGTTCTTCCAGGTGGGTCGAGTGCCCAAGATCGATATGACTCGCCAGGAAGTCCAGCTGGCCAATGCGCAGCTGGATTTAGTACAGGCGCGGTCCGATCTCACCGTTGCTCACGCGGCACTTGCTACCGCCATGGGCTTACCGGTGAAGAATACATTCTCCCTGATCGATGTATTGGAATCGGCTCAAAATCTCGACTCAGTCGACGGATATCTTGCCCAGGCTCGAACCTCACGCCCTGATCTGCGAGCCCTGCGGGAAGTTGTCAACGCGGCCCAGGGCGACATCGTCATTGCGCACTCCAATTTCAAGCCTCGTCTGAACTTCAGCAGCTTCGCAGACCTTCAGAATCTGAAGTTTCCTCTGATCTGGAACGTGGGATTCGGTGAAAGCCTTGTGCAGCCTCTTCTCAACGGTGGCTATAACCGCGCTTATCTCAACGAAACTGAACAAGCCAAGAGCGCTGCGGAGTCGAATCTGAAATCGGCCACGCTGCAAGTCGACCGCGAAGTCTACACCGACTACGCGAATACAACGGTCGCAGAGCAACAAATTGATCTCGCGACCAAAGCGGATCAGGAAGCCAAAGAGAATCTCGCGTTCGCCGAGGGGCGTTACTCTGCCGGAGTGGGAAACATTATTGAATTGACCGATGCGGAATTGTTAGCTGCCACCGCAGGGGCTCAGGTCGTCACCGCCCGTTACAGCTATCAACTGGCCTATGGCCGGCTGGAAGTTGCTGCCGGCAAAGATCCCAGTGATTAACACCGCCGTTAGCGGTGCGTTTCGAGTGCAAATAAGTTATCGTCTTCGCACCACCAGATGCCAGGCTCGTCTGGCGACACTTTCTTGCGGAAAGAAAAGCCCAGTCGCTGCAGTTCTTGAAGAATCGCATCGAGCGCCGGTTCCACGGATTGCCGCACGGCCATGCTCAGCGGATTTCCCGGTTCGTAGCACTCCCCGGCAATTCCCACCAGCAGGACATGTTCCGGCATTGCGCCGAGCATCGCTGCGGTCATCAGGCATTCCGACAGCGCCGGCGAGTGCGGATCGAGCCTCTGCGCCGGTGTATCGCGGAGGATGTCTTCTTTTCTATACAGCGCGAGAGTGCCTGCGGGTTCGTCGCAGGAGACAGAATCCACCAGGATGAGAGACCGTAAGCCGACGATCTGATGCGTGAGGTCCAGCGCCGGTGTGCCGAGGTCCGCGATCGCAACGCTCTCGTCGAAGTCATACCTCGACTCAAGCAATCGCACCACGTACGGCCCAACGCCGTCGTCGCCCAGCAGGATGTTTCCGACTCCGCCAATCAGCGCTTGTCTCACAGGATCTTCGCTACTCCGATCTTCCTGCCGGATGGATCGAACGCATGACAAGCGCACGCCATGCACGGATCAAACGAATGCACGGTCCGCAAAACCTCCAGCGGTTCCTCGGGCCGGGCTAGCGGGGTATGCAGCAACGACGCTTCATAGGGCCCGTGCGCCCCAGACTTGTCGCGTGGGCTGGCGTTCCACGTGGATGGAACGACCGCCTGATAGTTCTTGATCTTCTCGTCTTTAATCACGATCCAGTGCGACAGCGTTCCGCGCGGCGCTTCGTGGGTGCCGACACCTTCCACTTCATGAGTTGGCATCACCGGCTGATTGTGAACTGTATAGTCGCCCTTCGAAATATTGTCGGTCAGCAACTGCAGGTGCTTCTGAGCCAGTTCCGCCAGCATGCAGGCGCGAATCGCGCGAGCCGCATGCCTCCCCAACGTAGAATGCAAAGCGGCGGGCGTGGCGCGCACACCGCCGATCGCAGCAATCTTTTCGATCGCCAGGTCGGTGTACTTGCGGGTCAACGGATGTCCCTGCGCATAGCCGATCAATACCTGTGCCAGTGGCCCGACCTGCATGGGTTCACCGTTGAAGCGAGGTGCTTTCACCCACGAATATTTTTGATCCCCATCCCATCCGGTGAAAGCTGGCTCAGTCTCTCCAGCCCACGGATGCAGCGGCTTGTCGCCCTGATAGTAAGCATGCATCACATCTTCCGTCACCGACTGCCGGAAGATCGGGTCCGATGCCGTCTTGAATCCCTTCACATCCGCCAGATTACCGTCGCGAATGTAGCCGCCCGGCAGATCATATGCCGAGCCACGGCTATCCAGGGGTAGGTCGGGCACCGCAAGATAGTTGCGCACGCCGCTTCCGATCTTGAACCACTCCGGATACATCGCTGCCACCGCGCACACATCTACGAAGTAAACCTGCTGTACGAACTGCACCACCTGCTCGAGCAACGTGCGGATTATCTCCAGCTGAGCCATGCCGAGCGCCGACGGGCTGTCGAGGTCGATCGCGTTGGCGACGCCGCCCACCGTCAGATTCTGAATGTGTGGCGTCTTCGATCCCAGGATGCCGACAACCTGCAACGCCTTCCGCTGGTATTCGAGTGCTTGCACGTAATGAGAGAACGCCAATAAGTTCACATCGGGCGATAGCCGCATCGCCGGATGGCCCCAGTATCCGTTGGCGAAGATGCCGAGCTGCCCGCTGCTAGCAACTGCGTTCACGCGGTCCTGCGCCGCCTTCAATTCGTTGCGAGAGTTGCGCGTCCACGGCGACAGAGTCTCCGCCAGCTTCGAGGTCGCCGCGGGATCGGCTTTCGGAATCTGCAACACATCAACCCAATCCAGCGCCGAGAGCTGGTAAAAATGCACGATGTGATCGTGCAAGGCGTGGGCGATCAGAATCAAATTTCGAATGTACTGCGCGTTCAACGGAATCTCCAGCTTCAGCGCGTCCTCGACTGAGCGCACACTGGCCATGGCGTGAACCGTGGTGCAGACTCCGCAAAAGCGTTGGGTGAAAAGCCATGCATCCCGCGGATCGCGGCCACGGAGAATCTTTTCTATGCCGCGCCACATGGTGCAGGAGGCCCATGCATTGCTGACCGCGTTGTTGTCGACCTCCACGTCGATGCGGAGGTGGCCTTCAATTCTAGTAATTGGATCAATGGTGATTCGTTTTGCCATAAGAGCCTGCTATTAGTCGCCCGAACCTTCCGTAGTCTCGTCTTCGCCGAAATGTCCGTACTTGAAATAGCCGGTCCACCGGATGTAAGGCCGCCGGAACCGGAAGTAATTCGCCATGTCGTGCCACTCACTAAGTGGAGCCGGAAGAATCGCGAGTCGCTTCACCGCAATCAGGAATCCCACAATGCCCAGGGAAATGAATCCCAGCGATACCATGACCTCGATGGTCGCCGGAAAATACAGTGCCTGCGGGTTGGGGCGGAACGCCAGCGTCGTGGGGCTGAAGCGATAAATCATTCCGCCCAGCGAACTCAGAATGTAACCAATGAACATGGGCTGCGGCGCGTGATCTCGCGCGGCGCGCCGGAGCAGTACGCCACCTGCCACTACCAGCGCGATTTCCACCCAGAACACCAGCGCGAATCGATCAAAATGAAACGCCGTTCCCAAGGCGCCGCGGAACACGATATCCAGCAGGCGCAGTCCCAGCCATCCAAAGATCAGCCACGAAGTAATGCGAGCGGCTTCGTCGAGAACCTCCATATCCATCGCCCTCTTCCAAATCAGGCAGCAGAGCATCGTGGTTCCAGCCACGCAACCGAACGACATGAAGGTCGCCGCACCCAGATAGAGCACGGGAAGCCATGGCGTTTGCCACAGCGGATGCACGCGTTCCCCGGCCAATAGCATCAGTGCTCCCAATGACGACTGGTGCATGCCCGGCAGCAGATACGCTGCGGCAATGATCCATGGAAAAAAGTAGTGAAGCCGCTTCTCGATGAGTTCTACTCCAGGGCGCAGGCGGGAATCGAAATACCAAAGCCGCTCGAGAACTGGTGGAATGTTCTCCACGGCCAGCGGGATCATGGCATAAATCGACATGCAGATCGCCACCTCCGCCAGCGGAGAATGCATGTTCCATCTCCACGGAAACACCATCCAGTAAAAGTTCCACGGACGTCCCGCATCAATACCGAGTAACAGCAAGCCGCAGGCATACGCCAAAAAACTGGTCAGCAAGGCCATGCGCATTAACGAATGCAGCCGTTTGCGCCGGAATACCCACGCCCCAATTCCCACCGCGAAGGCGCCTGACCCCAACGCGGTCAACACCATCAGGTTGAATGTTTTCCATATTCCCCAACCGTAGGCATCGTTCATGCCGCTGACCGGGCCCAGCCCGGCCAACTCGCGGTATCCACTCAATGCGAAGGCCACCAGCACCAGGGCAGCCAGCCCGAGAAAGAATCCGTTGACCACCGGGAATCCGTACACGGGCACGTTTCGTTCCCAGCGGTTGCTCGGAGTGCGATCGATTGTCGCCGCTGCGCTGGTCGTCGTTGTGGCACTCATAGTTGCGCCCTCAATCCGGTTTCTTTTTCGCGCTCATGGGCTTCTTGTTCGTGCCCCGCGAGATTCCTGCGAATCACCTGCACCAGCCCAGCGTAGAGCAAGGCGGGCAGAGCGAAATACTGATAGAAACGCTTCTGCCATCGCAGGGTTCTTGCTGGAACTGACTCCGGCCCCAATTCCGGCAGGCCAAGTTTCTCGAAAGGGACATGGGACAGATACAAGGCCTGCGTGCCGCCGTTGTCAGTCTCCCCATACACGCGATTCTGGTAGTAGCGTCCGGGACTGCTCTTGATGCGCTGCTTGGCATCGAGCAACAACACCGACCGCGGGCCGAAGATGACCGCTCCCGTGGGACACACGCTCGTACAACCGGGCTTCAATCCCTTATCGAGACGCTCGCTGCACAACTCACATTTCGTTACGCGAGGGTTGAATCCTACCCATTGGAATCGCGGAATCTGATACGGACACGTGATGGTGCAATAGCGGCAGCCAATGCATTTTTCGGCGTCCCACCGAACCACGCCGCTTACCGCATCTTTGTGTAGCGCCTGAAATGGGCATCCGGCCGCGCAGGCCGGATCGAGGCACTGCATGCATTGCCGTTTCACGAAGGAATACCTGGACCCGTCGTCTGGCTTGTAAAGCTTGATCACGCTGCGGGTCAGGTCGTTCAAATCCGACGGCGCCTGATGCAAGTTGTCGCGCCGCGTATCCGGCGGAGTGCCATTTGCCTCGGCGCAGGCCGCGGAGCATGCCTTGCAGCCGATGCAGATACTGGCGTCATAGAGCAGTCCGACCGCGGCGCTGGGAACCGGAATGTGCTCGCCCGCCTGCAATGCGTCCGTACCGACCGTGACCGCTACGGCCGCAGGTATTCCTGCTTTCGCGATTCCAGAGAAAAGTTGTCGCCGAGTGATCGACACGTCAGTCCTCTTTCTTGCCGGCCGGCTTCTCAGGTGACGTTTTCGTTTTTTCCGCGTGCGCCCGGTCCGCCGCGATTCGCGTGACTCCTGCCTCCATGCTGCTGTGGAAGCGCTGGGATGCCACCCACGCTGCTCCTCCCACCACACCGGTAATCGCGCCGACCAGCGCCGCCGCGCCCACCTTGAGTTGCCCCGACGAACTGAAGATCGGGGGATAAGTATCAGGAGGCGTGGCCAGATGAATTGGAACTGTTTCGAACGTTCCCATCTGCCAGATCACGCCTTTCTCGGTGCACCCCATGCAGGGTATTCCCGTGCCGATCGGCCACACCCCAGGGATCTCGTTGAAATGCCGGGTTGCGCATGCTGCGTGGGTGACTGGTCCTTTGCAGCCGAGTTTGTAGAGGCACCAGCCATGGCGGTGCCCTTCATCTCCGAACGCCGTCGCGAATCGTCCTGCGTCAAAGTGCGCCCGCCGCGGGCAGTTCTCGTGGATGACGCGCTCGTACGCGAACCTCGGGCGGCGGAGTTGATCCAGTTCCGGCAGTCGGCCCATGGTCACGTACTCCAGAACCACGGCCAGCAGGTTGTACGGATTGGGCGGGCAGCCCGGTAGATTGATGATCGGCTTGCCCGAAATCACCGAATCGACGCCTACTGCTCCCGTAGGGTTCACTCCTGCGGACGGAACGCCGCCCCACGAGGCGCAGGAACCGATGGCAATCACCGCCGCAGCTTGCGCGGCAACATCTTGTACGACCTGAATCGCCGGCTTGCCAGCCAGTTCCATGTACACACCGTCGTCTCGAGTAGGGATAGATCCTTCGACGACCAGCACATACTTTCCCGCATTGTCTTCGATGGCAGAGCGCAGGGCCGCTTCCGCCTGGGCACCAGAAGCAGCCATCAGGGTTTCGTGATAATCGAGGGAGATTACATCAAGAATAAGATGCGCGACGTCCGGCGCCGAGGTTCGCAGAAGTGTCTCCGTGCATCCCGTGCAGTCCTGAAAGTGCAGCCAGATGACCGAAGGCCTGCGGGCTTTCCCGACAATCCGTGCCACTTGAGCCGCCGTGGCCTTGCTGGTCAGGCTCAGTCCCACCGGCGCGGCCACAATGAGCGTGGAACAGAGTTGCAGAAAACTGCGCCGCGACACCCCGCTTTTCTTCAGATGCTCCGCAATGGTCTCTCTCTCGCCTGTCTTCATGGACAGTCTCTCCTTGGCAACCTTTGCCGTTCGCTGAATCGAGCCCCGGGTCGGCCCCGAGAATGAGGTCTGCCGCGGTCGCGGCATCAAGCATTGCCGCAGCCTGCTGAATCTCCTCGGGCTGCCGTATTCGACTGCGGAGAGTATCGGAGAGACTTATCGGGGATTGTGTTTGCGACCTTATGAAGTGTATGAAAGGAGTCCTACTAGTTAACGTTGCGCAATCCCATCTTCCGTCCGACCTCTCCTTCCTGGACTAGCCCCAATGGTCCGCTGGTAAGTCCAACCGAGTCGAATGCAGTGTTTATCCTCTTTTCCGGAATGGTGATCAGTGACGCCGGTCACAGAAGGCCGTGACACGGGTCATGCAAGGCTGCAAATCTCAGCGTCAACCCTGTCGAAAGCAGGTCGTCTTAGTTTTGGAACTGTTCAAAATTGAGCAATGAACTGCTGCGAAACGCCACAGCAAAGTTGCAAAGAAGGGTCGGCCAGGGGGGGTGCGTTCTACAAAAGAAGTAGTTGAGCAGCGGGCAGTCAGTTCACTTTCGGAATCGAGGACCCTCTCAGTAGTCAGATAGTAGTCTGTCGACGCTGATTCCATGAGAGAATGCCCTGAAGTGTCGCAGCAAGTCATGTTCATGCCAGCATTTTCGGGGCAACCAGGATTAAAGAATCGATGAACCCTTTTCGTTGGATCTTCAAGTTCGCGTTCGGCTGTCGCCACCGTCACCTGAGCCGAGTTTTCACCATCAAAGGCCGGACCTACAAGGTCTGTTTCGATTGCGGAGAAGAACTTGAGTTGCCCGATGCTCACACCGCCGATGCGGCCTAGTTAGAATCCGGCTCGAGAAACATTTGGTGCCGTAAGTTACTCCTGGACATCATCGAGCAGCGATCTTAACTTCCCCGAGCGGGAAGGATGTCGCAATTTACGCAGAGCCTTGGCTTCGATCTGGCGAATGCGCTCTCGCGTCACGTCGAACGATTGGCCGACTTCCTCGAGCGTGTGCTCCGAACCGTCATCCATGCCAAACCGCATGCGAATAATCTTCTCTTCCCGTGGACTCAAGGTGCGCAGCACGTGAGCGGTGCGCTCTTTCAGATTCACATTCAACACGGCTTCAGCGGGAGACATTTTGGTGCGGTCTTCGATCAAATCACCCAGATGGGAATCTCCCTCTTCTCCGATCGGCGTTTCCAGTGAAATCGGCACGCGCATGATCTTTCGAACCTTGCGCACCATGGCTTCAGGAATATCCATCTGCTTCGCGATTTCCGCCGATGTGGGTTCGTGCCCCGAAGCCTGCACTAGCTGTCGCGTCGTGCGAATCAGCTTGTTGACCACCTCGATCATGTGTACTGGCAACCGGATCGTGCGTGCCTGATCCGCGATCGCCCGGCTGATGGCCTGCCGGATCCACCATGTCGCGTAGGTGGAAAACTTGTAGCCGCGCCGGTATTCGAATTTGTCGACCGCTTTCATCAGGCCGACGTTGCCTTCCTGGATCAGGTCGAGAAACTGGAGGCCGCGATTGCCGTACTTCTTTGCGATGGAAACCACCAGGCGCAAATTCGCTTCGATCAACTCGCGCTTGGCCTGCTCGGCGTTCATGTCGCCCTGGATCATCTTGCGCTGAGTGCGCTGCAGGTCCGAAAAAGTCATTCCTGCTTCGTCCTCGAGGCGCTTAAGCTCGACACGGTGCTGTTTCTGCGCAGCGCGATAATTTTTCTTCAGCTCTTCACTGCGTGTCCCTGTGATTTTCGCCTCGAGGGTGACCAGTTCGCGATCCAGCCCGCGCATCAGTTCGATCGTCTTGTTGACGCGCTCGATCAACCGCTTGCGCTCAGCGTGGTTCAATCCGAGATTGCGAATGATCTGCGAAATGCGAACCATCTCGCGCCCCATTTGTCCGCGGCAGCGCCGGTACTCGCGTGGCTTCTTTTTCGCGGAAATGGTGGTCAGGCGCTCCGCCAGCCGGTTGGCGGTCTTGTAATGCTTGGCCAGTTCTTCGATGCGGTCCGTGATTTCGTCGACCCGCTTCTGCAGAACTTCGTCTGTGATCTCCTCCTCATCGAAGACCACCATTTCTTTTATTGAGCGTAGCCCGCCTTTCAAGTCATCGGCGAGCGCCAGAACCTGCTGGATTACAATCGGAGAGCGCGACAGGGCTTTCAATGCGGTGAGTTGCCCGCGCTCGATGCGCTTGGCGATCTCGACTTCTTCTTCGCGGGTGAGTAGCGGCGAGGCGCCCATCTCACGCAGATAAACCCGTACCGGGTCGCTGGCGGAATCGGGCGCTCCCGGCGTTAGATCAAGTTCGACCTCTTCGGTTTCCTGCGCGAGCTTATGTTCTAAAGCGGAGTAAGGCGAGACCGGGTCGCCCTCCACAACATCCAGACCCCGCGTGCCAATGGAGCCGAGCAAATCGTCCACATCCTGCGGGGACTGCGCATCTTGGGGTAGCAGTTCGTTCACCTCGTCATCAACAACTTCTGTTTTTCGGTTCATGGGCATTGATCGGTGTTGCGCGTCTTCCATCGCCAGGTGGAATGTCTCTTCGGTGCCTCCGCATGGAGAAAAGAGAATTCGGGTGGTCCTATTGTGGCAAGTTCATCAGAAAACGTGGAATGAAGCGCATCTTTGATCCTAGCACAGCTGGCGCCGCATTCCTATTCTCGAAAAATGCAGCGTTTTTGGGGCAGTTTTTACCAATGACGTAGGGATATTGCTGGTCGGTCGCCGCTTTGCCGTCATCATGGATGACTCGTTTCCGCTGGGTGAACAGCCAGGGAGTGATGACAAAAATCAGGCCGCAAAGGATCTCCCCAGCCAGAATTCACATTCCGTTAATGGGGGCGCGTGTGGTCTAGGTGTAAGATTCGGCACCGTGTCTGACGTCAAAAGGAGATCCCAAATGACTTCACCGCCCCATCACAAGGCCGTGCCAGCGATTTTGGCTTTGCTGCTGCTTCTAGCACTGGCCGCCTGTAGCAGCGCCTATTCCGGCACACACTCCGGCACTCTGTCGGGAATGACCGTGCAGCCGGCTGCGGTGCCCTCAATCCCAGTGGCGGGGACAGTCCAAATAGGTGCAAATGGAGCGTATCAACAATCCGCTACCCAAGTCTCTTACAAAGATGTAACCAGTTCTGCAACCTGGAGTAGCTCGAACCAGGCCGTTGCAACAGTACAGAAGGGACTGGTCACCGGCACCGGGATTGGTTCGGCCACGATCACCGCATCTCTGGATGGAAAAACGGGAACCACCGTAGTGGTCGTAGGACAGGCGCTTGTCCTGGAGGTTACCCCGACCGGTACAGATACATTTAGCTTGTCCGGTAATCGAGACCGGCAGTTTCAGGCCTTAGCCAATTATTCGGACGGCACGGTGCTCGATCTCACCAATTACGTAATTTGGAGCTCAAGTGCACCCGCGGTCCTGCAGTTTTACGACCCCTTAGTCTACACGCACGACATCGGCGAGGCCGCCCTCCTCACCACTGGCGCGGCAAAGGTTACCGCAACCATGGACCTGGAACACATTGGGACGTTAAACGTGATTGTGCTCCCATAGCGCTCTGTGCCGGGCGCCCCTTCGCCGTCAGGATCATCCAACCGGAAGCGTGTCGCTACTCGATCTTAGATTCGCTGGTTTTGTTGAACGCGAGTGGCGAGCCCGATGACTGTGAGTCCACAAAAATGTTTGCAGGAACTGACCCTGCCATCGTCGCGCCTGGAATGAAGGCCGGTTCTTGACTGGTCGGGGCGCGCGGATTTGAACCGCGGACCCCCTGCGCCCAAGGCAGGTGCGCTACCAGGCTGCGCTACGCCCCGACAATTTCAATTATAAATGAGAGAAGGGACCTCTCAGCGTCGTCGATGTGCAGCCTCCGTTGCACTCACCGTTCTGAAGTTACCGAATCGTTTTTCTTCGAGCCGTGTTCCGCCTTCAGCGCGTATAATTTTCGTCCAGTATGCAGAAGCCGCGTTACGCGCTGGTGGCCTATCTCAAGAATCCCGCAGGGGAGTTCGTTGAAAACCTTCGGCGCGAACTCCATCCCGATCTTCCTCACCTCGCGGCCCATCTCAGCATTCTCCCTCCGCGCTGTCTGCACGACACCGAGAGTGCCGCACTGCAGGTTTTGGAGCGGATTTGCGGCGCCGAGGAGCCCTTCGAAGTAACCTTGGGGGACGTCGAAACCTTCATCCCCGTCACTCCCACCGTTTACATCCGGGTCGAGGCTGGGGCCGCCCGCATGATCGAACTCCACAGCAAGCTGAATACCGAAGCGCTGGCCTTCAAGGAAGAGTGGCCATACATCCCACATCTCACCATCGTGAAGATGACCGCCGAACAGCCCGCCCAGACAGCCTTTCAGTTGGCGCGCGAGCGCTGGGCCCGTTACGCGGGAGGCCGTCGTATCTTGGTGGAAAGACTCACGTTTGTCCGCGAAGACGCCCTGAATCACTGGGTCGATCTGGCGCCCATTCCTCTCGGCCGCACTCTGGTTTCCCGGTAATCGGCCGTAATCTGGCCATCAGTTACTCTCCGCTGTTACTCCCGTCGCGCGCGCACGGCCCTAGGTACATCACCCTCCCGTGCATTGAAATGCCTCTTCCGTGGCTGTAGATAAAGAGTAGGCAAGTATTCCGGTGATCCCGCCAAACGCCTCTTCAGACGCGGGTTTCCGGCCAAGAACGGGGAGACCAAATGCAGATCGGAGTCTACGGTTCAGGGTACCTCGGAACGGTGATTTCGGCCTGTCTGGCAGATTTCGGCACTCCGGTTTCCTGCTGCCATCCCGACCGGTCACGTATGGTCGAAATGGCCCAAGGCAACATACCGTTCTTCGAAAAAAATCTTAAAGAAATCATCCGGCGTAATGTCCGCGCTGGACGCCTCGCCTACTCCACCGACATTGAATCGTTTGCCCGCAAGTCCCAAGTCATTTTCCTGGCCGAAGATAAGCCCGAGGGCTTGAGCGACGTCGCCATGCGCATTGCACGGATGGCCTCCAAGCCTCCAATCCTCACGATCGTCACCCCCGCTCCTGTAGGAACCGCAAACGCGCTCGAAAAAAGCATCAAAGACGTCGGATTGCAGGCTCACATCGTCTCGCAGCCCATGTTCTTTACCGACGGATGCGCCGTTGAGGATTTCAATTGGCCCGATCGCCTTATCCTGGGATCGACTTCCAGTGAAGCGGTGCAGATGCTAAAGCAGATTTTTCATCCCCTGGTGATGCGTGGCGTCCCAGTGATCGTGACCAACCAATCGACGGCGGAACTCGTGCGGGAAGCCGCTACCGCCTTCGTGGCCACAAAAATTTCTTTCATCAATGAAGTCGCTGCGCTTTGCGAGCGCGTGAACGCCGACGCCGTCAACCTTGCTCTCGCGCTCGGTCTCGACAAAAAAATTGCTCCTCGCTGTTTGCAGCCCGGAGCCGGTATGGGGGGCGTTTTCGCTGAGTCCGACATGGACTCTCTAGTGCTGCTGGCCGAGACCCATGGGGTGCCCCTGAAAGTGCTCAGCGCCGCGCGCGATGTGAACCATTACCTCGCTGATCGTTTGGTCGACAAGATCGCCGCCGCCTTAAACTCTGTTGAAAACAAGGAAGTCGGCATCCTGGGGCTGGCGTTCAAGCCGAACACCAATTCGGTGGCGGGATCCTCATCGGTGCGTCTGGCGGAAACGCTTGTCTCCAAGGGCGCCCACGTACGTGCCTACGACCCGGTCGCGATTCCCGAAGCCAAGACGCGCCTGAACGGCACGGTGCGCTATTGCGACTCTGCCTATACGGCGGCCGAAGGTTCTGATGCCCTGGTAGTTGGCACCGGCTGGCCCGAGTTCCGCGCTCTTGATTTCGATCGCATCAAGCATCTCCTCAGAAACCCCGTCATCGTTGACACCAAGAACCTGCTGGACTCCACCCGCCTCCGCGCCCTCGGATTCGAGTACGTCGGCATAGGCCGCGGCTAGCTCAAGGCCCTCGCAATACATGTGACAACAGAGCATGTGGGGACGGCCGCCTCGGCCGTCCAAGCCTGGGCGAAGCCCGTCGTCCTGGTAGATGAACCTCTCCGGCCGTTGCATAACTCGCCGAACAATCTGGTCCCTCGAACCTCTGACAGCCCGCACCGCAATTGCTATAATCAATTCGAGTGGTGGGAATAGCTCAACTGGCAGAGCACCGGACTGTGGCTCCGACGGTTGCGGGTTCGATTCCCGTTTCCCACCCCAAGTTCTCAACGACCTTCCCGACGGGCTCGAAATGCTGGTCCGTCCGGTGTGGCGACCCATTCCCGTCACTGCAATCACGGCCCTGTAGCTCAATTGGATAGAGCATCAGTCTTCGGAACTGAGGGTTGGGGGTTCGAGCCCCTCCGGGGCCGCCATAAGATTCTCAATGACTCAGGTGGAGACAGCCGCCCTCGGCTGTCCGTCGCGCGTAGCTCGACAGCCTTCGGAAAAGCCTGTGGCCGTCAGCATCCCACCTAAGGTAGAATTCTCCCTCAACGCTGTCGACCCGTGAATCGCATCTTCCACTTCCGCGCATCTTCTTCGCAGCTGGGGCCACTCGAGGAACGTCTGCTCGAGGCACTTTGGGAGCGGGGGAATGCCACCGTCCGCGATCTGGTCGATACCACCTGCGCCGGCCTGGCCTACACCACAGTCATGACCACGCTGGACCGTCTCTTCAAGAAAAATCTGCTGTCGCGTCAGGCGGAAGGCCGCGCTTTCCGTTACACTCCTCGGTTTACCCGCGAGGAATTGCACCGGGAAGTGGCGGGTGAAGCCTTCCGCCAACTCCTCGACGCCAGTTCCGCGTCTTCGCTGCCACTCTCCTACCTGGTCGAGATCCTGACCGAGCGCGACGCGCAGTTGCTCGATGACCTCCGCCAGGTGGTTGAAGCCAAGCGGCGCGAATTGCGCGCCAGCGAGCCTCGTGCAACCTCAAAAGAAAAGGACAAAGCTTGATGTTCGCCGCGCGCGGCATTGCCGTCTCGTTCTCCGTTTTCGTGTTGGTGTACTGCACTCTGTCGCTCGCCGTGAGTTTTTCTTGGCCGATTGTTTGGAGACGCATTCAACACCATCCAGTGCGTCGCATTGCCGATATCCTGTTCGCCTTGCGCATGCTTCCTTGGCTGACGGCATGCGTTATCACCGCCGCCTTCACGATTCCTTCCTTTCTTCTGCTGGAGCCGCGAGCCATCGACGAGCCTTTGGGCGGGCTTCCCCTCTCCCTGGGCGTTTGCGGTGCGGTTCTGGGGATTTTTGGAATCGTGAACGCCGCCTTGGCGCTGCAACGCGCTTCTCGCACCATCTCCAGATGGGCCAGCCAGGCGGAACCCATGCCCTCCTGTGGCCCAGTTCCAGTGCTGCGCATCTCGCAACCGGTTCCGGCCATGACCACTGCGGGCATTGTCCGCCCCAAGGTTCTGCTGTCGACAGTCGCGGAGTTCCTTCTGACTTCCAATGAACTTCAGACTGCGATGAACCATGAGATAGCGCATGTGCGACGTCGCGATAATCTGAAGAAACTGCTACTACGCCTCGTGACCTTCCCTCGCATGGCTGGCCTGGAAGCAGCTTGGATCGAGGCCACGGAAATGGCAGCGGATGACGCCGCCGTGCTGAATGCGGGCGAGGCTCTTGATCTGGCGGCAGCCCTCCTCAAACTCTCACGCATCAGGCCGATTGTTCCCGCAATCGACCTTACCACCGCCCTGGTACTCAGCCCCGCCTCAGTGATGAACGCTCGCATCGAGCGCCTGATCGCGTGGAGCGACGAGCGCTTGGTACCGTCCCGGAGATCGTCCGCTTGGTTCCGACTGAGCGCGGCCCTGGCTGCGATCGCAGTCTGCTCGATCACGTACAGCCAGTTGCTCGTGCGCGTGCACGCCGCCACGGAGTGGCTGGTAAGGTAGCTCTTTCCGTTCCCCAAGAAAGAAACCAGATGCACCCTGCGATTTAGAAATTTACCCGCACGCCCAACTGTGCCGAGAAAGGAATACCCACCGTCGTGCCGGGCCCGAAAAAGTCTCCCAGCCCACCCGCCGGAACCAGCAGCTGATTCAAACTGGTGATCGGCGTGAAGTTGGTGCAGGCCGGCGGATCCGTGCAGATCGCGGTGGCGTTGCTCAAATCGTTAACCGGATTTGGAAGCGCGGAGATATCCGTGACATAGTTAGCGCCCGGGTTATTGCGGTTGAAGAGATTGAAAAACTCTGCGAAGGGCGTGATCGACCAGCGATCGCGGAAGTTAATCGGCCGGCTCACGCGCAGGTCAACCTGAATGTATCGCGTTCCGCGCACCTGATCCAACGTCGTCTCGACTCCATTCACCACGGCCCGGGTTCCGGCTGGCGTCGTTAAGGTGAATGGCCGTGCACTCTCCGCCTGTGTAATGGTGGTCAATTCGAAGCCGCCCGGAACGTGCAAGGTTCCCGCCAAAACGAAGCGACTTCTTACGTCTTCGCCGGACGGGCCGTAGTCACCCGGCGCAAAGGGATTCAGCGGGTCGCACACCCCATTCACATAATCAAACAGTTCCCCGAGCACGCATCCCCACGTCTTCGCGCTGGAGACCGTGTAGTGCGCAATGAGGTTGAAGCGGCGCGACACATTGCCCTGCAGCACCAGCGCCAGTGAATCGAAACTCGATCGGTTGTCCGAGTGAAACACGCTAACCGCCGGGGCATCCGCAGCAATGTTGACACCGGGCGTGTAATCGTACCGCCGGTACCCATGATTGCCCTGTTCGTGCGTGTAATCAGCACTGACGGTCCAGTTCGCGTTGATCGCGTGCTGCACCCCCGCCGTGGCGTGAATCGCGTACGGCGTCTTGTAATCGGGATCGATCAACGCGCCCGGATCACCAGGTGCTAGACAGCAAAATCCCGCGTTCGCGCTGTTCACGCCCTGAAACGCCTCGGCCCACCCGCCTTGCGCCAAATCGTTGTAGAACATCCCAAACCCGGCACGGATCACGGTTTTACCGCTCTGCCCCGGAGAATATGCGATGCCCAGCCGAGGCGCGAATTGCTTGCGGTAGTCTTGGGGAACCCCGTTCACCAGCGGAATTCCCAACTGTTGCAGCGTCAGGTACGCCGGATTCTCCAACTGGCTGCGGCCCGAGGCAGTGAACAGCCCGTACGTTGTCTGGTAGCGCAATCCGTAGTTCAACGTCAGGTGCGGGTTGATGCGCCATGAGTCCTGCGCATAGAAAGCGAGGCGCTGCACATTCTGTGCGAAGTTGCCATCCCCTGCCGGAGTCGTTTCGGCTCCATCCGCCAGGTCGATCGGAAACTGCGCCAGGTTCGTGGCGTTCAGCGTATAAAACGTGGGGTCGTTCGGAAATGAATACAAGGTTTCCTGGTTTCCGGGAAACGATCCGCCAAACACCGGCTCGTGAATGAAGTTGACGCCAAACTTGAATGCATGGTCCCCGGTGGAATGGCTGACGTCGTAACGAAACTGATACTTCTGTTGGTTTCGCAAGTTCGGAAAAGCCGTAATGGCCGTCACGAATTGATTGTCCCCGAACGTCTCAAACCCCGTCACAGTCTGCGAAGTGGAACTAAACGGAAAGGCCAGCGCGAACCCCAAGTCGGAGTTCCGTACCTGCGTCAGGTGCAAGGTACTGGCGTCGAATACAAACGTTCCCAGCCAGCTCGGGCTAAACGCGAATGAATTACTGAGAACGGTATTCCAGTAATTGTTGTGCGTGGTCAGTCCCGTCGAGGGCAGAGTCGCCTGCTGCACCAGGTTGTTGCGCGTGATGTAGCTGTCCATCGAAGTTCGCAAGAACCATTGCGACCGGCTGGACTGGGCCCAATCGAAACGCAACGAGCCAATGTAGTCGCGAAAAGGGATCGGTGTGTTCTGCGGAACCGCAATCGAACTGACGCCGGGGATCAGGCCGTCCGAAGCCAGCGTCGCCAGTGCGGCAAACTCAGTTTGGCTGTTGGGGCTATAAGCAATGCTGGCATTCTCGTGCACATACTCGAATGACGAGAACACCCAGACCTCATCCTTCTTCACCGGGCCACCCAGCGTAAATACATAGTTTTGGCGAGAGAATGGCTGCTTGGGATCGGGTTCCGGATTTTCAATCGGAAATCGCGCGTTCAAGCTGGCAGCACGGTCATATACGGCCGCTTCGCCGTGCCAGTCATTTGTGCCGCGCCGGGTAGTAATGACTACCGATCCCGCGGTTGTGCCGCCGGTATCGGCGTCCTCCTGCGCGGTGCGCATGGCGAATTCCTGAATCACTTCAGGAGAAAAATTCTGCAGGAAGCCGCCAATGAAATCGTCGGAATTGTCGCCGCCGTCCACCGAGAGCTCGTTGTTGAGTCCTGAACTACCGCCTGTAGCCACCGCCGTAATCCGCGCTTTCGTCGGATCAGACGGTTCAACCGGTTCCGTACCCGGAGCAATATACGCAATATTGGCAAAGCTGCGGTCCGCGAGAGGCAGGGTCTTCAAATCCTGTCGGGTGATCACGCCCTGATGCACTGAGCTGGCCAGGTCAATTGGCTGAGTCGTGATCGAAGAACTCTGGCCCTGCACTTTCACGCTCTCCGACGGCGCCGTCGCCTTGAGCGTAATCGTGACTTCCCGGACCGTGCTGACGGCGATGGAGATATCCGCTTGGGCGGGCGCGAATCCGTTCGCATTCACCGTCATGCGGTACGCTCCGGGCAGCACATCGTCCAGCCGAAACTCTCCGCGGTCCTCACTGCTGACCTCGCGTTGCATGGAAGAATCGACCGCCTGCAAGACAATCCTGGCTGACTGAATACGAGCGCCCGTCGTATCCTGCACGGTGCCGCGCAGAGATCCACGCGGATTCTGAGCCGGGAGAACGGTTACTAGCGCGGCCACCGACACAACGACCAGAAGCAGTCTTCGAAGCAAAGCTTTCCTCTCTTTCGCGCAGGGACAGTGAGTAATAGGAATCACGACTGGAATTTGGCGCCCAGTACTACTCAGTTAGCAAGCGAGATTAGCTGGAGGAAGCGATCTACTACCAGTCATGGTAGCGAGGAAGCTCGCTGATCCCATTGACAAGTTCACGGCGCAGGATGCTGTGACGAGGTTCTAGTCTGACCACTTCTGCGGCGTCCGGTCCCAGCGATGTTTCTTGAGTTCCGCAAGCAGGCTCGTGTCCAGAGGTCCGGCATCGCTTGCCGCAATGTTCTGCCGCACGTGTTCCGCCTTTCTCATCCCGGCGATCGTCGTGCCCACCGCTGGATGCGACAGAATGAATCGAACCGCCATCTCCGGCAGCGTCATCCCGGCCGGCACAATTTCCTTCAGCTTGTCCACTCGCTTGATCGTCTTCGCCAGATTTTCAGGACCAAAATATCCCGCCCGCCAATCGCCTTTGGGAAAGGTCGTTTGTAGAGTCATCTTGCCCCCCAGACTGCCCTCGTCCAGCGGCACGCGGGCAATCACGCCCACATTCAGCTCCCGGCACACCGGGAAAAGCTCGTCCTCCGGCGCCTGGTCGAAAATGTTGTAGATCACCTGCACCACATCTACCAGCCCGGTTCGCAGTGCCTTGATCCCGTTCTCCGGCTGCCAGCGATTGATGCTCAATCCGAAAAAGCGAATCCAGTTGTCGCGCTTCAGCTTTTCCACCGTCGATCGAAACTCCGTCTCGCCAGTCCAACTGTCGTCCCACACGTGAAACTGCAGCAGGTCGATCGTATCCACCCGCAACTGCTTGCGGATCATGTCGGCATACTGGAAAACATGCTCTGCCGAAAAAACATCGCGGTACTTGTATTCCGGCAGCGCCGGCCATTGCCCGTTCGCCGGAGGAATTTTCGACGCCGCGTAAATCCGCTTCCCCGAGTTGCGAGCCATCATTTCGCCCAGCAATCCATCGCTCTTTCCATCGCCATAGGCCCACGCCGTGTCGAAAAAATTGCAGCCCAAATCGATGCCTAGCTGCATCGAGGCCAACGACTCGCGATCATCCGAACCACTCCACCCGCTCATGCCCCACAGTCCGTGGGCAACGTCGCTGACTTCAAACCCGGTACGGCCAAGCTTGCGGTATTTCATGAAAGGCCTTTCTATACGGAATTATTTCCAAATGCAACGGCTCCGTTGTCAAACCCGTTGAGTATGATAACTCCGAGTCGAAGATCCCCCCGGCTTTTCAAGCTTAGCGGCTCGAACCTATGCTTCTTAAGATGAGTGACCTCGAGACCGAACGCCTCCGGATGCGGGAGTTTTGCAGTTCCGATGCCTCCGCCGTTGCTCGTTGGGAGCCATCTTTTCGCGCAGACGCTTTTCTCGAGTTCTGTCGTCACTCCTACCGCGAATGGAGCATGGGCCCCTGGGCGATGCTGCTCAAAGAGAGTGGATCTCTCGTCGGCAACTGCGGTTTCTGCCGTATCGACTACGATCGCTCCACCGACAAACTCGAATATTGCGGAGAGGTCAACTACTACGTCGCCCCCCAATACCGGGGCGCAGGCTTGGCCACCGAGGCGCTCCGGTCGGTCATGAGGTTTGGCTTCGAAGAAATTCGACTGACGCGAATCCAGGGACGATGCGCTCCCGAAAACGTCGCTTCAGAACACGTCCTGCAAAATGCCGGCCTGAAATTCGATCGAATGATCGCCGCCGCCCAGTCAGGCTCCCCGGACGAAAGGCTCTACGCTATATCGCGCGAAGATTTTCAGTGCTCGACATTGTCCAAACCCTAGCCGCAAAGCATCAGCATGCGAAAGTCCGATCCGATCGGTATCAGTTGGCCCACTCGCGGCCACATCCACATTTTTCGATTTGACTTATCCAAACTTTCGCTGCCTCCAGCCGCCCCACGGGGTGTTTAATGAACCTAGATCATAAAGATGGAGGTCGTTCACCCAATGAAATCCGAATATCCTTATAATCCCACGCCCGGCATCAACGAAGAACGCAAAGCGCCGCCCCCCTCCCGCTTCATTGACGAGAAAATCTCCGACGAATCGGGTACGGAAGCGAAAACCAACAGCGCGCTCGCGCCGGCAGGTCTCAAGAATCCCTTCTGGAATTAGTCTGTGACTGGCTCAGGGTTGCATAGCGCCGGACCGGCAACGGTCCGGCGCTTGCTTTTTCCCCACAAAAGCTAGCTTAAAATCGGCAGGCACAAGCACGGCCGGATCGAAAAATCCAGCCCCGCCATTTCTTCCAGCGCCGGTCGCAGCCGCGAATCGTGGCACGGCTCCAGCGTGATTACAAAGGGCAGGGAAGTCTTCTCAAACCCCGGCTTCTGCAACAACGAGTCAATATTCAAATGATGGGCGGCCAGGATCTGTGCCAGCCGCGCCACGATCCCCGGCTGGTCCCGCACAAAAAATCGCAAGTACCACGGTGTTTCAAAGTCGCTACTAATCTCCGGCGTAGAGACGTTGCTGGCAACGTCTCTGTTGCCCCCACCCGCGGCCAGGCTCTGCGCCACAAACATCAAGTCCGACACCACGGCCACCGCCGTCGGATCGCCCCCAGCGCCCGCCCCCAGAAACGCCATATCCCCGCCATACTGGCCCGACGTCAGCACCAGATTGAGGTTCCTCTGTACCCGCCCGAAAGGAGAATCTATTGGCACCAGGCAGGGTCCCACGTCG